>QWCN01000079.1_pt1 | contig 140370 bp, 139 predicted proteins | sample 1972711 | NCBI WGS metagenome assembly QWCN01 (sample SAMN09866707, study PRJNA288562) | Human gut metagenome isolate term1_stool, whole genome shotgun sequencing... | isolation source: gut | host: Homo sapiens | place: USA: California | reverse complement strand
AGGAAGAAGAAGAAAAAGAAGAACAAGAGCAATCGCAAGAAGAAGAACCTGAACAAGCCTCAGAGCAAGAAGAAGCAGCTGAAAATGAAATTGTAGAAGAACCACAGCAAACAGGCTCCGCTGCTGATGTTGATATTGTATTTAACAAACAAAATCCGGAAGAAGAAAAAGCAGCAATAGAGCAATCACAAACATCTTTTTCAGTAGTTGATGACAAAAAAGACGAAGAGATTCAACAACAGCTTGACAGTATTTTTGATTCCGAAACTAAACTCGAAAATATATTGAGTGAAGAAAAAGACCTGAATGAAATGAAAAATTGGCCGCTTACAAAAGAGGCAGAAGACAATTTTGAAATCCCGGAAGAAGTGATGACAGATGAAGATTATGAAATACTTCAAATGAACACCCAGTATCACAAACAAACAGTACGTTCCGGTCAGGTAATCAAATCTAACGGAAACGTGGTAATAATAGGTGACTGCCACCCGGGATGTGAAATCCACGCAGCAGGCGATATTACAGTATGGGGTATACTGGGCGGCATTGCACATGCAGGCTGCAAAGGCAACACAAAAGCAAAAATAAGAGCACTCAATCTCAATGCTATACAGTTGCGTATTGCAGACTCTTACGCAAGAAGACCGGACCACATAAAAAATATTTATGTAGAAAAATCAAATACATTTACTCCCGAAGAAGCAAGAAACATTAACGGAAGTATAGTAATTTTAAAAATTAACGACAAATAAGAGAGAAACAAAAAATAAGGAGCACAGCGAATATGACAGGGAGAGTAATAGTAATTACTTCCGGCAAAGGAGGAGTAGGCAAAACTACCACCTCTGCCAATATAGGTACCGCATTAGCAAAAAACGGTTCAAGCGTTGTTTTAATTGACACAGATATAGGGTTAAGAAACCTTGACTTGCTTTTAGGGTTGGAAAACCGTATCGTTTACACACTCGTAGACGTAGTTGAAGAGCGCTGCAAGTTAAAACAAGCACTTGTAAAAGACAAAAAGAACCCGAACCTTTGCCTTTTGGCAGCCGCTCAAACAAGAGACAAATCGGCTGTAACAGCAGACCAGCTTAAAGAAATCTGTGAACAGCTGCAAAAAGATTTTGACTTTGTTCTTGTTGACTGTCCCGCTGGTATTGAAGAAGGCTTTAAAACAGCGGTATCAGGTGCTTCGGAAGCTGTTGTTGTAACAACACCGGAAATGTCTGCAGTAAGAGATGCTGATAGAATTATCGGTCTTTTAGAAGCAAATGACAGCATAAAATCATACAAACTGCTTGTTAATCGTGTAAGGCCGGGTATGATTGAAGCAAATGATATGATGAGCGTAGATGACGTATGCGATATTTTATCTTGCGATTTAATCGGTATAATCCCCGAAGACACCGGCATCATCACATCTACGAACAGAGGAGAGCCTATTGTAAATGACGAAAACTCTCTTGCAGGCAAAGCATACCTCAATGTTGCAAAACGTATACAAGGTGAAGAAGTTCCATTCCTGAACATTGATGAACCTAAAGGGTTTGCCGCATTTATTGCCAAAGTAAAAAACTTTTTGGGCATAAATAAAAAAGCGGACAAACAGGATTAGGAAAGGAGCAAAGACATGAGCGAAAATATATTCAGCAATTTTTACAACAAAGTCTTGAGCTTCTTCCAAAAAGATAAAGAAGACAACTCTGAAAGCGCAAAAGATACAGCTACAAACAGACTTAAACTTGTTTTAATGCAAGACCGATCAAATCTTGACGGTGCAACAATGCAAAAAATGAGAGAACAGCTTATTTGCGTTATTTCTAAATATATTGAAATTGATCAGGAAGCTCTGGATTTGAATCTTGAAGCAGATGGTGATGAAATTGCACTTATGCTTAATATTCCTGTTATCAGAGCGAGAACAAGAGAAGAAATAGAAGAGCTTGAAAAGCAAGAAAGGCTTGAGCAAGAAAAAGCTAAAGAAAAATCAGACTCTGAAAACGATGAAAATAGTCAGGAGTGTGACGAAAACGAACAAGACTCTTCGACAGAATCTGATAACTCTGAACAGGATGAAGAAGAAAATAAAACAGAGGAATCTCAAGAACCTGAAAATAACGAAAATGTTGAAGACAGGGATGAATCAAAAGAAGCTGAAACTTCAACAGAAGAATCTGATAATAATACAGATTCTGATGAAGAGAAAAAATCTAAGAAAACAAAAAATAAATAATCTGCTATACTGTTTTTATTAAACAAAAAGGTATATCACTGATGTCAGATGAAAGATATCAACCGAGAGTAAGAAATGCGGTTACAAAAAACAGTATCCAAATCGGTTATGATATAGAAAAACTGAAACAAGAAAACAGATACAGAGTTAAAGGACAGGCGTTTCCCAAGACCATTAACGGTTTTAACTGGGGCGCCTTCCTGCTTACACCGGTATGGGGGTTGTTTAACAATACTCCTATAGCCTGTTTTTGCATAATTTTGTATCTTATACCGTACCTTGGCATATTGCTTGGTATAGTATTTTCAATTTACTGCGGCATTCAGGGCAATGTGTGGGCCTGGGAAAATAAAGAATGGAAAGACCATTTTCACTTTCATGAAACACAGCGAAAGTGGACAATTGCAGGGCTTATTACTTATATTATAATCATAGCTGTTCTACATATTGTTACAATAAATATGATTCAAAATTTTAAAAGCGGGTATTAATATAAACAGATGATAATAGCACATTTTAAATATGCTATTATCTACGTAGTGATTTAAAATAGGAGAAAATGATGGATTTACTTACTCTCATTATTGTCGGTGTAGTAGTTGTTGCAGTTATCGGGCTATATGCTATTTATGCAGGTGTTATAAAAAACAAAAACGCTGTTAGAGAAGCTCTTTCGGGTATTGATGTTCAACTCAAAAAACGTCACGACCTTGTACCTAATATTTTGACTATTGCAAAAAAATTCATGGAGCACGAAAAAGAAATCTTCGAAAAAGTAACAGAATTAAGAACACAGGCAATGAAAGCACCTTCCGGCTCAAAAGCAAAATTTGCAGCAGAAGGAATGCTCGACAACCTGATGGGACAGTTGATGGTTTCTGTAGAAAACTATCCGCAATTGAAATCTGATCAGACAATGGTTCAAGCAATGAAAACATATAACGAGGTAGAAGAACACATCTCTGCTGCCAGAAGATTCTACAACTCAGCGTTAACACAATTAAGAAACTCTGTTATGATTTTCCCCGGTTCATTATTTGCCGGACTTGCAGCTGAAGAAATGAATTACAGCTATTTTGAAGCAACAGAAGCAGACAGAGCAGCTGTTAATGCAAATCAGTATTTATAAAAATAAATCAAAAATTAAAGCAAAGCCGGAATATTACAATTCCGGCTTTTTATATGTTATCGTGCTTATTTAACGCACTCATTTTTTTAAGATTAGGCGCTAATACGTCCTGTTTTTATCAGGCTGATGTATTTGTCTAAAGCCCCGCCTTTTTTATCCCAGCTAAAGTCATTTTGCATTGCTGTTTTTTGCATTTGTTCAAAACGGTTATGGTCGTTGTAGTAGACATTTAATGCTCTTTCCATAGCTTCGCAGTATGCGTCACCGTTAGAGGCAAACTTATTCGGTTTATTCTTGTCACCGTACAGTTTTGTGGTTGTTCTCCAGCCGTCTTCTATATCATAGAATTCCTCTGTTCTGAAACCGTCAACATTGTCTTTGATTGTGTTTACAAGACCGCCTGTGGAAGTTGCAATCGGCAATGCACCTTTGGCCATTGCTTCTAATTGAGTAAGGCCGCAAGGTTCAAATTTTGAAGGAACAAGAAACAGATCAGCAGCTGCGGCAACCAGGTCTGTTCTGACAAAGCCGTTGATTAAAATAATTCTTTCGGCAATATTTTTGTAACCTTGTCTTTTTACAGGGTCTGATTCTGTTTTTGATTTTTTCATCAATTCGTCTTTTAAGTCATATGCAAGTGAGTGATAAGACTCTGTATTTGCAATCTTACCGCCTACAACAAAAACAGGTAGTTTTTCTTTTGGTGTATATAAATTGTGCGAAACAAACTTCCACATAGCATCTTTAAATATTGTATCAAGGCCTTTTTGCGCATCTACACGTCCGGAATATGCGATTACAGGAGTGTTTGAAAAATCTTTAATAGAGCTTATATCCGTATGGAAAGGATCGTGCAAAAGATATTTTCTAGGGCCATAGTCACCCTGTGACATCAGTCTTTTTTCTCTTTCAATAGTTTGTTTAAAAATATCCATAACTGCATTTTTGTTGTGCAGTTTATTTGCAAGATTACCGTCTTCATATGGCAAAAGTTTTATATTGGAAAAATCAATAGATTGTTCACCATTTATGGTAAAGTCCAGTTTAGTTTCATTAAAAACCTTATCCATATGTTCTTTTGTCGGAGCAATAAGAGCTTTTGAATACCCGTTTGTAATAGGTGTAAGTGTGTGACCTTCTCCAAATGCTCTTGCCTTCATAAGATCCATAAGACCGTTTGCTTTTACATTAGAAGCTGTAAGCTCATATCCGTAATGTTCAGAAACAGGTACAACTCTGTCAGAAAGAGACATGCCTGTCATTGCAGAGCTAAAACCGTTGCCTTTCATTAAAGCACAGGCATCTGCTTCTTTTGGCTTGTATTTATCATCATCAGGTCTCCAGTTGTAGGCATTTTGGAGAATATCCACGCTGTAACCGCCGAATAATGTGGCGAATATGCTTGTTCTCTTGTTGTCATCATTGTTTGTTGAGCCCTGGTGCTCTACATTGTGGGCAATATAGATTATAGGAAGCTTATCAAAATAAACACCGGCCTCTTTTGACATTCTGCCTGTATCTGCTTCGGCATTTGCAGTATAGTTAATCATTGCAGCAAGAGAGCCTGCGTGCCAATCGTTCAATAATACAGAATTAGGTGCTTCAATATCTTTTAGCTTACCTTCTTTTGCGTTTTTCATCATTTCATAAACTGCTTTTGAGAAAAATGCCATCCTGAAGATTTCATCCGTACCAAAAATATTATTTGCATAAGGAGTGCCATTGTTTGGGTTGGATGGGTCACGGTCTTCTACATTGAATATCTGTGCATTTTTTACGGTTTTGCCGTTTTCATCAACCCTTGTTGCAGGAGTATCCAGAAAATAATAGTAAGTACCGTCATTTTGGGGATAACCTAAATCATCTTTAGTATAGTCAGCATAGGCTTTATAGATGTTTACAAGCGTATTTTCCATCTTTGAATTTAATGATGGATTGTACACGGGTACATTTACCGTACCAACAGGTGTGATTTCTATTTTTTTAGAAACTATATGTTCTTCGTTAGTTTTTGGATCTTTTACTTTTTTGGCAGCATATTGATAGAACATTTTGCCGTCTTTTGAAACTATCTTTTTATTTTTGTCAGTGTACATCGGTGTGATATTTATCATTTTATCTTCACCGTTTTTGAACTGTTTGTTAAAGCTGTTTGGCAAATCAGCGGCAACTTTACCCAGACCGCCTACTGACATAAATTTGTCTGTCTCTGCTGTGACCATCCAGGCGTTAATATGGTCCATCTGAGGCCAGGGATGGCGTCCGTAAATACGGTCAGTTGCGGCTGTGCTTATTTTCCATTGAGCGTATGAAGAAATTCCGTTACGAAAAGCATCTACACTAAAATTTTTCCCAGCTGGTTTTACCATTTCCGGATGGATAGGGCGTTGATTATTATAGTTTAATACTTCAAGCTTCTTGCCAAAAGAAATTAAAGCACGATTTTGTCCCGCAACAAGAGAAAGATAATCCTGTAAAAGATTCGGATTCTGTGCTTTCAATGTTACAACATTTGTGTTTTCAAAATTGTTTTGATTCAGCTTTTTGTGTGTAAAAATCGGTGACGAAAGTTGTTGTACGCTAACCATAATGTTTCCTTACTATAATATTTTTAGATGATGGTATACAGATAAGTCTGTAAAAAAAATAATTTGTTATCTTGAAGAAAATATTTTTTGAAAAGTTACAAATTTTAATAAATTTTATAAAATATGCTAATATAATACCTATGAATTTTGCTGAAACTTTTAAAACTGGCTCAAAAATTTTTGCAGGAGATGTACTGGGTGGCATTAACTCCGCAATTATAACACTGCCTCAGGCACTGGCATTTGGCGTTGCAACAGGATTCGGCGCAGGTGCGGGTATATGGGGAGCAATAATTCTTTGCTTTATGGCCGGTATCTTAGGCCCCAAAGTGCCGCTTATTTCCGGAACAACAGGACCTGTTGCAATTGTTGTTGCTTCTATGATGCTGGCATTAAACAACAATTTACAGGCAGCTGTTACAGTATTGCTTACAGCCGCAATATTGCAAATACTGGCATCTTTGACAAACCTTCCCAGAATGGTCAAATATGTTCCATATCCTGTCATATCAGGATTTATGAACGGTGTCGGGGTTATAATTATAATTCTGCAAATAAATCCTCTTATGGGACACAAGGCAATGTCTTCTACTGTTTCTACAGTAATGTCGCTGCGTCACAGCATTTCAACATTAAACCACGATGCAGTTTTTATAGGCATTGTGACATTGCTTATTGTATTTGCAATACCCAAAAAGATTAACAAATATATACCTTCACAAATTGTGGCCCTCATTTTTTGTACATGGCTGTCTGTAAAGATAGGTTTGCATCTGGACAGAATAGAGCAGATATCTGTTGTTTTTCCTCATCTTGTAAGACCTGATTTGGATATCCATCATATAATCAAATATTTGCCTTATGCATTTACCATTGCAATTGTTTTCTCAGCGGAAAGTATGCTAACAGGCCTTGTTTCAGATTCTTTGACAAAAACAAGACACAGCCCCAAACAACTGCTTGCCGCACTGGGCATAGGCAATATATGCTGCGCTCTTACTGGTTCTTTAGGCGGTTCGGCAGCGACAATGAGAAGCGTAGCCGCGTTGAATGCAGGTGCAACAACAAAAATATCGGCTGTCATTAATCCGCTCTTATTAATAATTTTATTGTTTAAGTTTTCCGATTTTGTTGCACAGATTCCGCTTGCTGTTCTTGCTGCAATATTAATGAAAATAGGTTACGACATTATTGATGTTAAACTGCTTAAGGTGCTGAAGTATGCGCCAAAAGATGACCTTTATGTTTTATTTACAGTGTTTTTGCTTACTGTATTTTATAATCTTATCTTTGCAGTAGGAGCCGGTATCACAATGGCAGCTCTTTTATATGCAAAAAGAGTTGCGGACAAAGCAGAGCTAGTTCACAAACCTGTTTATGACGCAGAAATTATGGAGCTTGAACGTGTATTAGAAAACGATTATCACCATCAAATAAGAGTAGTGCATATATCAGGGCAGTTTTTCTTTGGTTCTGCAACTCAATTGATTTCAAAGTTTGAAGAGATGCTGGGCACAAGATACCTTATTTTAAACTACGAATCTGATGATTTGCTGGATATTTCCGCTATTTTTGCACTGGAAGACATAATTATGCGTCTTCAATCACAAGATGTAAAAATTATCCTTGTAATAAAAAATGAAAATGTATTAAAACAGCTCAAAGACCACAATATAATCTGCCAGATTGGCGAAAATCAGGTATTTTATACAGAGCTTATGGCCATTGACTACGCAAAAGAAAAGCTCAAAACAGATATTTAAAACAGCTTTATAATATCTTAATTTACAAATTTAACAAATAATAAAAAAATTGTGTTTGCAAATTATTTTTCTGCTAAAATAAGCTTTGAGGAACGTATGCAAATAGAATTTTTATACTCAAAAATACATAGGGCAACAGTTACAGATGCAAATCTGGAATACGTTGGTTCTATCACAATTGATGAAGAACTTATGGAAGCGGCAAACCTGCTTGAAGGTATGAAAGTTGATATCCTTGATGTTAACAACGGAGAACGCTTCCAAACATATGTAATCAAAGGTAAGCGAGGAAACAGAGATATTTGTCTCAACGGTGCAGCTGCCAGAAAAGTTGCGGTTGGAGACAAAGTTATTATTGTTTCTTATGCGATGATGACCCTGGAAGAAAAGGCCAAATTCAATCCCGCGATTGTTATGGTTGATGAAAAAAACAATATTGTTAAGAAAATTTGAACTAAATAAAAAAACCGGCAAAAAATTTTTTGTTCGGTTTTTATTTTAGACAAGACAACAAAAGGAATACAAAATTGCAAAATACGGTCACACAGGATTTTATATCTGCACCAAAGCAAAAACAGGCTTTGAGCTCTTTCCCTTTTAACAAAGCCGCTGACAAAATTCTTCTTCAGTATGTTGAAAAAAGACTTAACAAAATCTTCTTTGATGAAGTTAATTCATCAGATTCTATATTTAAAAAAGTGAGTAATAATGCCGTCTATAAGATGGCTTTGTTTTTATCGGGAAATATTACAAGAGCCTGCTCAATAGGCATTGCCGGTGAAACAGCCAGCGGAAAATCCACAATTGCCTATGATATCATCAATACGATTCAGTCATTCGCTGATGAATATTGTATTGAAAACGTAATAACAAGATTAAATACCGATGATTATTACTATGACCGTTCAGATATGGTCAAAAAAGCAGGAAGTTTTGCGGAATTTGCAAAACACTATGACCTTGATGTACCCGAAGCACTTGAGCTGGAGCTGATGAAAAAACATATCAAACAGCTGCTTTTCGGAGATACTGTTTATCTTCCAAAATACGATATGTCAGGCACTGCAATAAGAAAAGACAACGTTACAAAAGCAGAACCTTCTAAAATAATTATTTCCGAAGGCTTGTTCACCCTTACAGAAAAAGTTGTTGACGCATTTGATTTCAAAATTTACGTAGATGTTTCTCATAACGTACAAAAAGAAAGATTCTATAAGCGTGCACAGGAACGAGACCTCGGTGATTCTGCTGATGAAGTATATGAAAATGCATCTTCAAAAGCAAAAATCCATATCCACCCGACAGCAATGCAAGCTGACATAATCCTTTCTGGCGAAGCTGACAGAGCTGCATACAAAAAATTTATTAACAAAATACTCGCACTTGTTGAAGAAATTCACTGTAAAAACTTTGCGCTAAACTAGCAAGAAAGGCCTTGGCTATGAAATTATGCTTGTTTCAAGGGACATTTAATCCTATTCACAATGCGCATTTAAAAATATGTGAGTATGCAAAAGAAAAATTTCATTTTGATAAAATACTTGTCATACCAGCAGCCAACCCGCCGCACAAAAAAGTGGATGAAACCCTCTCTTATCATAGATTAAAAATGGCACAGCTGGCTGTTTTGGACAAAGAGTATCTTGAAGTCTCTGATATTGAATATTTAAGAGACGGTTTGTCTTACACCTATTTGACAGTTAAAGAGCTTTATGAAAAATATGACATTGAAGGTAAAATAAATTTTATCATTGGCACAGATGCTTTCAAAAAAATAGAATCCTGGTATGAGTCTGATAAACTAAAAAATATGCTGGATTTTATACTCTTTGCAAGAGAAGGCGAAAAAGAGCTTGAAGCAGATGCAACATATTTGCACAACCTTAGAGAAAAAGGATATAATTACAAAATGATGAAGCTTCCATTTATGGATATTTCATCAACAAGGATAAGAGAAAATATATATAACAGCGTGCCCATACAAAAACTTGTTCCGGCAGAAGTGGAAAAATACATTGATAAATATGGCTTATACAGAAAATAAAATAGAAGAAATTCAAAATTGGCTCAAAGAGAATTTATATGAAGAAAGATACATTCACTCTATAGGTGTGATGGAAGCAGCAGTTGAGCTGGCACAGATGTTCAATATGGATGTTGAAAAAGCCAGAATCACAGGGCTTTTACATGATGCAGCAAAATGTTTTTCCAACGAAAAACTTCTTGAAATAATCCACGAACATATACCGGAAGTACAGGATTGCGAATTGTTGAATTATAAAACACTGCACGCACCTGTAAGTGCGTATCTTGCAAAAGAAAAGTTCGGGATAAATGATAAAGAAATTCTTGACGCAATAAGATGGCACACTCTTGGCCGCTGCGGTATGAGTGACTTTGAAAAAATAATTTTTCTTGCAGATAAAATTGAAGCAAGAACGCGTGAAAAAGAATTCAGAAATCAGTGTCTGGAGCTTTTAAAAGAGGATAACGGCCTTAACAAGGCAATGTTTAAATGCTTTGAAGCTACAATAAAAAGTCTTGTGGACAGACGTCTTGCAATCTGCCATATCACAATTGACGTTTATAACGAGCTTCTAGCTGAAATTGAAAAATAGCAAATAAAGGGTCTCTAAAATGTTAATACCAACAATTGATTTGATGGACGGCAAAGCCGTTCAACTTCGTCAGGGTATGGAAAAAGTTCTTGAAAGAGAAGACGTTATTGAACTTGCAAAATATTACGGCAGGTTTGGCGAAGTTGCCGTAATTGACATCGATGCAGCTGTTGGAAACGGAAACAATGAAACACTTATAGAAAAATTATGCAAAGTTGCTCCTTGCAGAGTAGGCGGAGGAATAAGGGATGCAAAGAAAGCACAAAAGTTTCTATCCTGGGGTGCAAAAAAAATTATTATAGGCACAGCTGCAAACGAAGAGTTGTTATCAAAACTTCCAAAAGAAAAAGTGCTGATTGCTATTGATTCTAAAGACGGATATATTGCAACACACGGCTGGACCAAAACAACTACAATAGAGCCATTAGACTTTGTTAAACGGTTTAACAACCTTTGCTCTGGATTTTTATATACAGTCATTGAAAATGAAGGAATGATGCAAGGTGCTGACATTGACTCCATAAAACTAATACGCGCTGCAACAACAAAAGAGCTGATAGCCGCAGGCGGTATTTGTTCTGTTGATGAAATCGTAAAGCTCCAAAAAATGGGAATACACACACAGCTTGGGATGTGCATTTACACAGGTGTTGTAAAACTTGAAGAAGCATTTGTAAAATGCATAGATTTTGAAAAAAGATTCGGCTACATTCCGACAATTGTTCAGGATTATGCAACTAAACAGGTCTTGTCGCTTGCTTATTCCACTTTTCAATCACTTTTGCAAGCGCTCAAAACAGGCAAAGGTATATATTTTAACCGAAGCGAAAACAAAATTTTTACTAAAGGAGAAACATCCGGCAATACGCAAGAGCTCATTGAAGCAAGATTCAACTGTGACAGAGATGCTGTTTTATTTATGGTGAATCAAAAAGGTAATGCCTGCCATTTGGGCAGGTATTCTTGCTTTGGAAACAAAGAGTTTTCAATAAACGAATTATATAAGTTTCTTATTACAAGAAAATCGCTCTTGCCAGACAATGCGCTGACAACAAAACTGTTTCAGGATGAATTTTATTTAAAAAGCAAAATCATGAATGAAGCGTTTGAAACGGTAAATTTTGAAAACAAAGACGGGCTGGGTAAAGAAGCTGCTAATTTAACGTATTTTATGCTCACGTTTATGGCTATGCACAACATTACGCCGCAGGATGTATTAAATCACCTTGAATCAACTATGCGTGAATAAAAAAAAGACCCCATTGGGGGCCTGAAAATTTAAATAAGAAGAGAGAGCTTTCATATATATAAAGTCATTCTCTTCTCAATTATTGCTTATATGTAACAAATATTTATAATTCCACCAATTGTGGTACAGAATCAATTTCAAGAAAAAGCTTTGCGTTTTTTTTGAAAACCTCAGGCTCACTGCTTGCAAAATATGAAACAGAACCTGAGGAATCAGTGTTTAAGATATTACGTTTGAGAAAATCCTGTTTTATATAGTTTGCAAAAAGCAGAGCAGGATTGATAAATAAATCTTCCGGTGCATATTTTACAAGCTTGTCCAAAAGATAAGGATAATGTGTGCAGCCAAGAATTATTTTTTTAGGATTAAACTCAAGAACACTGTTTAAATATTCTGTTATTACTGATTTTTCATCATAATCTTTAATTTGGTTTTCCACTATAGGCACCCATTTGGGACATGCCTGTTCAAACACTTCTACAGCCGGATTATTCTTCTTTAATTCAGATGTATATTTTTTTGAATTTACAGTAGCTTCGGTGGCCATTACCCCGATTCTATCAAGGCTTTTATCAAGAACAACGCATTTGGAAACTGTTTGAATCAACGGGTAAATTTTAAAACTGTATTTGTCCTTTAATTCTTCATAAGCCGTAGCAGATGTAGTATTACATGCAAGAACAACAGCTTTAACATTTTGTTTTTCAAAAAAGTCAAAAATTTCTTTAACTATTTCAATGAGCTGTTCTTTTGTTTTTTCTCCGTAGGGAAGATTTTTTGTATCACCAAAATAGAGATAATTCTCTGATGGCATAACTTTTAAAAGCTGTTTGAGAACAGTCAAGCCGCCTACACCGGAATCCATCACGCCAATTGCTTTATCTTTTTCAGAAATTTCCATTTAATCTTTACCTAAATATTTCAATATACCCTTGGCAACTGCCTCGGCTGTTTTTTGTTTACGTTCTGCCGTCATAAGTGCTTTTCTCTCTTCAGGGTTAGAGATAAATCCTGTTTCGACAAGAATTGACGGGCAGGTAGTATGATTAATAACATAAAATTTAGACTTAAACAATCCTCTGTCCTTAGAGTCTATAGCAGCTGCAAACTCTTTATGCACAATTTGTGCAAACTCATATGATTGAGGTGTATAATAGTGAGTTTCAAGACCGTTTCCTTCAGGTGTAACGCTGGAGTTTACGTGTATGCTGACAAACAAATCACCTTTGTTTTCTTCTGTAAATGTCACTCTGTCCTGCAATGAAACATACTCATCCGACGAGCGAACCATCAAAACATTAAACCCTTTTTTCTTTAATATTGCAGCAAGGCGTTTGGACATATCAAGAGTAATATCCTTTTCATAAATACCCTCTCTTGTTGCACCTACATCGCTGCCGCCGTGGCCGGCGTCTATTACAATTGTTTTTACATTGGGATTTCTTGCAATGATTGCAGGAGCAGGTTTTGATTGTTTTATCGTTTCTTCTTTTGGTGTAACAATTGTAAGCCTTAATTGCTTGTTATCAAAACTCTGTTGATAATCCAATTCCGTTGTTTTTTGTATTGGTATAATAACCTTAATACCGCACCCAGGCAAAGCTTCGGTTCTCAATTTTGACAAAACATCGGAATTGAGGTTTCTCCGGTATGCAGCATGGTCAAAACCTGAGGAATTGTATAAATTTATTTCCACTTTGTTAGAAAACTTTTTAATTGAATGAATAATCGGTTCAGTAAAAACGAATTGCAGAACATCTGTTGTATCATTTATTTTTTTTGCAGCATAAGAGTAGGTTGATGAGGTTCTGTCATAAAGCTTCATTCCAAGAATTCTGTCATCGTGTGCAAGAAAAATACTCTGCGAATCATAAGAATAAATAGGGCGGAATTTTTCCGCATCTTCACTTGTTACAACTATTCTTGCTTTTGTTGGCTCAAACTGGCCTATTTTAATTGTTTCTTTTTCCGAAAGTACATACTCCTTATTTCTAATTTCCGGAGCAACATAGGTATTTGGCATATCAAAAACAAGTCTTGTAGGGTTTGCAACAATGAAAGGATTTTCAACAGCAATAGAGCCAATACCTCTTATCAGGGCATTTCCTCTTTTTACATCGATTTTGTTTACATGGAAATTTGATTTGAGCTTTTGTTCATGCGGTTTTGATACTGTAATTTGCACAGGGTCTTTTTTGACAAGTTCACCCTTGGAGTTAAACGCTTTTTGTATCTCTACAGCCTCGGGTGAGCGCACATAGTTTGATGTATCAGCTGCTGCAGCTGATGTTTTTACATCTTGAGAAATCAATGTGTATTCATAATAGTTTTGTTTTGATTTTTCATCGCTGTAAACAGAACGAAGATTGCTTTGTGCAAACAATTTTTTGTTATAAACAAAAACAAGGTTATTGTCGATTCTGTATAGTTTTAACTTATTTACATTAAAACTTTTGTCATAGGTAATAACCATTCTTACAACATCCGGGTCTGTTGTAAACTGTGAGAGTTTAACCTGTTTTATATCACTGTTTTTAAAAGTCCAGCTGGAATTTGGCTTTGTTAAAACAGCATTGTCTATGTCAAAAGATATCCTGTCCGGATTGGACAATTTCATCGATTTGACATTGATGTACATAACCTTGGATGAAGAGCCCAGAAAAATAATATTATCCGAATTATCAAAATTTATAGAGTTAATTTTTAATGCTTCTTCGGCTTGTACAAGGCTGAACAGGTTTAATATGAATATGAAAAATATCAGTATAATTTTTTTCAGCATATTAATATTTTACAATAAATGCTGTTTATGACTAATCTTTAACATTAGTTAATCGATTATATCTTTTTACCTATTATCTGTTACCACCTGAAATGAAATTTACAATGTCAAATAAAGAATCTTTTACAAATTCAACTGCCAACTCCTGTACAGGTCTTTTGTCAATATAATCAAAAGCTATATAAAGAGGGTCTCTTGAATTTTTGAATCTCATTCTGATATCTTTTTTGTCAAGGATAGCCAGGCTGGCTTGCAGTTTGTTCTGGCTTTGAGCTTTTCTCAAGAGGGGTCTGAATTGACCGTTACCGCCTCTGTTATTTTGAGCATCGCCTGCTGGATTGATTGCCATTTTGGTTCTCCTTTTTGTATCCTATGTATATATAAAGGTATATACTTTTTAAAAATTGCGCATATACTCTTAAATTGTTACAAAAATTTTACATTATTACGCATATTAAAATAATATTAAATATTTTGTAATTTGGCTGTGATAGTATTAAAATAACAAAATACAAGACAATACAGATTTTTAAGGAGTGAGAATTACCAGATATGAAAAATTACAGAATAGAGGAAATTTCAGAAATAGTCGGCGGCATCCTTTCTAAAGTAGCAGATGCGTCAATTGACAAATTAAGACCGCCTCTTCTTGCTGATGAAAATTCACTTGCACTGGCTTTGTCTGAAGAAGAAATAGAAAACCTTGCAAAAACAAAAGCAAAAGCAGCTCTTGTTCCTCTGGGTGTAAATTTTGAACATATTTCAACTATTGAGGTGGAACGACCCAGATTAGCAATGATGAAACTTCTACATCTGTTTTATGACGCTCCTGATGCCCCTATTGGCATACACCCGAGTGCGGTAATTCATCCGGAAGCAAAAATTGGAGAAAACGTTTCTATTGGTCCTAACGTTGTAATTTCAAGAAACGTTACAATAGGCAACAATACAAAACTTCTTGCAAACATATATATTGGCAAAAATTGTACTATCGGTGAAAACTGTCTTTTCCATCCCGGCGTAAATATCGGTGATTGTTCACAAATTGGAAACAGAGTAATCTTACAACACGGTGTAAGCATAGGTGCAGACGGATTCAGCTTTGTTACAGAAAACCCCGATGTTATTGAACAGGCAAGAAAAGAAGGCGCTGTTAAAGAAGCAAATACAAAACAAAAAGTTTACAAAATCCCTTCAATTGGCGGTGTTGTAATAAAAGATGACGTTGAAATAGGCGCAAATACTTGTATTGACAGAGGCACCATTGAAAACACCGTTATTGGCGCACAAACAAAAATTGACAACCTTGTACAGGTAGGACACAACTGTAAAGTTGGAGAAGCTTGTATGCTGGTTTCTCAAGTTGGTCTTGCTGGAAGCTGTAAAATTGGAGACAGAGTGGTTATTGCAGGTCAGGCAGGTTTGGCTGACCACCTTGAAATCGGCTCTGATTCTATTGTTATGGCTCAGGCAGGTGTAACAAAATCATTCCCTGAAAAATCTATCATCATCGGTGCTCCTGCTGTTCCAAGAAAAGACTTTATCAAACAGTTAAAGATGTTGAAATCAGCAGAAGAAGCTGTTGCTAAATTCAAAAAATATGAACATCTTCTTGAATCATTTGAACAGGGAGAGCAGTAATGAATATGACAGCACTCAACACTATTGCAAAAGAAGCTACAGTCACATCAAAAGGCTTGATGACAGGCATGGATTCTACAGCAAGGCTTGTGCCTTCTGACAAAAAAGGGATTCGTTTTCATCTTGGAGACAAAACAGTTGAAGCTCATGTTGATAACGTAGTATCAACAGAGCATTGCACAGTAATCGGAAACCAGGATATAAAAGTAATGCTTATTGAGCATTTTATGGCAGCGTGTGCAATTTGTCATATAGAAGCTATTGACGTATATCTTTCACATTTTGAAATGCCTATCCTTGGCGGCGGTTCTGCAGAGTGGGTAGAAATTTTTAAAGAAGCCGGCAACAAGTCTCAAGAAAGTTACATACTTACAGAGCCTGTTTCATACTTCAACGGAAAAACACATATTGTTGTAATGCCGTCAGATGAGTTTAAAGTTACGTATTCAGTAAACTTTAACCATCCGGAATTGAATCACAGATGGGTTTCTTTAGACAAAGACAAATTGAACGAAATAATTGAAGCAAGAACCTTTGGTTATTTAAAAGAGCTTGAAATGCTTCAAGCAGCAGGTTATGCAAGAGGAGTAAGCATCGAAAACACTGTAGGTCTTACTGAAGACGGCTATACAACAGAGCTCAAAAGTGATTTTGAACCTGCAAAGCACAAAATACTTGACCTTATCGGCGATTTCTATTTAACGGGCTTTAACCCTATGGACTTAAAAGCTGAAGTAATCGTTAAAGAAGCCGGACATGCAGTGCATGTGAAGGTAGCAAAAATATTAAAAGATAAAATACAAAAAGAAAATTAGTTATAGAATTGAAGAGGAGCTATAAATGACTGAACAAAATACTACAGAGCAAACTTTGCAGTTTGATGTTATGCAAATTATGGAAATGATTCCGCACCGTTATCCTTTCTTACTTGTAGACAGAATAACAGAATGCGTTCCCGGAAAATATTCTAAAGGATATAAAAACCTTACATTTAACGAACCATTCTTTCAGGGGCACTTCCCTAACAATCCGATTATGCCGGGTGTGTTGCAAGCAGAAGCTCTTGCACAGCTTGGTGCAGGAATTTTGATGACTGTTCCTGAATACAAAGGCAAACTTGTTGTTTATGCAGGCATAGACAATTGCAGATTTAAAAGAATTGTACGCCCTGGTGACAGACTTGATATGGAAGTAGAACTTACAAAAGTTAAAGGACCTATTATCAAAGCTCAAGGCAAAGCAATGGTCGACGGACAGCTTGCAATGTCGGCAGATATGATATTTTCTGTAGTTTAGGAGTTAAAAATGATAGATAACAGAGCAATAATTGCTGATGATGCACAAATAGGTAAAAACGTTACAATAGGAGCCAATGCAATAATCGGAAACGGTGTAAAAATAGGTGACAACGTAACTATTATGCCTAACGCATATTTGGAATACTGCGAAATTGGTGACGGAACATTGATATCACCATTTGCTAGTATTGGTACAGCTCCACAGGATTTGGGATACAAAAATGAACCTACAAAATCCATTATTGGTAAAAACTGTATTATTAAAGAATATGCAACAGTAAACAGAGCTGCTACAGAAGGCGATGCAACCATTGTTGGGGACAGATGTATGCTTATGACATCAACCCATGTAGCACATAACTGTGTGCTCGAAGACGAAGTTATTATGGCAAACCTTGCAACACTCGGCGGGCATTGCCATGTTGGCAAAGGCGCATTCTTAGGAGGCATGAGCGTATTCCACCAGAATGTAAGAATCGGTGAAATGTGTATCATAAGCGGATTTTCCGCAGCGAGAATGGACTGTTTGCCTTATGTAAAAGGTGAAGGCAGACCGCCGATTCCTCACGGAATAAACTCAATCGGCCTTAAAAGAAGAGGCATTGATGCTGATGTAAGAGCTCACCTCAAAGAAGCATTAAAAATTCTTAAGTCAGGTGAATATACTATTACAAAAGCCTGTGATGTGATAGAACAAAATGTTGAACAAGACGAATACGTCAAAAAGTTTGTTCAATTTATACGTGACTCAAAACGTGGTATCACATTAAGAAAAGCAGAAAATACTTTGTGCTAGTTTGATAGCAAAAAAATATTTTCACAGTACTTAAACCTGTATGAGACATCATACAGGTTTATAATTATTATGATTGTTAACAACAATATTTCAGTAAGTTCTTATAAAAACATTACCCCCTTAAAAAACACTAATCATTACAATTCAAACAGCAGCATAATAAATGATTCTTTTGTGAAAACAAATAAAAAAGTAGTGACATTTAGTGGAAAAATTAATTTTTTCAAGCAAATTATTTTAAAAATTTTTCCGGAAAAAATCAAACAACCTGCTGCAGAAATTACTAATCAAGTAAAAAAACAGACAAAAAAAGCTGCCCGAAAAACGCATATTCTGCCTTTTAACGGAAGAGAAAGAATGAGGCGTCTTGGCGTAAAAGAAGAAAACATCACAAAAGTGTTAAAAGCAGCCAACGGTAATAAACAACATTTTTATAACATGGCAAGACTTTTCAAAGAAGGCTTTCATGAAGATTACATAAGCCAGATTTTTGTCGCTTGTAAAACAGGAACAGGCAAAGTGTCAAACTGTCTGTATAACATAGCACGTGTATTAAAAGAAAAAGAAATACCACAACAGCACATTGCAGATATAATCAAAACCTTTAAAGTAAATAGAAACTTTGATCAAGAAGCTTTTCAGAGGTTCCAAAAGCTAAAATTTCAGGCTTATAATGCAGACAAACAGCCCAAGACAGCATTTTCACAAAAAAGCAGCAGTGAAATTGATAACTTTTTCTACGGCAATATGAAAAATATACTTGAATTAAAAGAAATAATCGGTGAAAAAAATCTACTAAAACTATACAATCTTGATGCAGAATATATTGAAAGTATTACAGAACGGATAACAAATCTAACAGAAGCGTTAAAAGGAAGAAAAAAGATGGTTAACCTTTTAAAGCAAAAGATGAATCCTTTGAACGAAGCACTGGATATAAACTATGGACTTGTTGAGGAAAAAGCATATTCTCCACAAGCGCAAACAATTTTCCAAGACAGAATAGCAGCCCTGCTCGAGCTGCTTGATTATTCAGATACAATTGTAAAAGAAAAAACCTCGCACAATTATGAACTCGGCCAGATGATGAATATTCTAAATAAGCTTCCCTAAACTTTTACACATTAACCATTCTATAGCCTATTCCAATATGCGTTTTTATGTAATCAGGAGATTTTAATTTTTTCCTTAAATTTGTCACAAAAACTCTTAGAGAAAGCTGTGAATCATAACCGTTTTCATCCAGCCATATCTCTTTTTTTATATGATTATGAGTCAGAACTTTGCCTATATTTTTAGCAAGCAGACATAGCAGTTTATACTCTATTGCTGTAAGATGGATTTCCTGTTCATCCACATAAACACAGCCTTTGGCATAATCTATTTTTAAACTGCCGTTTGTAAAAATGTCTGCGGAGGTATTACCCGGTGCAGAGGTCTTGTGTCTGATTGCAACACGGATTCTAGCCAAAAGCTCCTGTGTGTTGAACGGTTTTGTAAGATAATCATCAGCCCCTTCATCAAGGGCATTTATTTTATCATCATTGTCTGTACGAGCACTAACAACGATGATGGGAACTGTTGAAAAAGTACGGACTTTTTTTATTATCTCAATACCGTCTTTATCAGGAAGCCCTAAGTCAAGGATAACAACATCGGGATTATACGAAGTAAATTTTAATATTCCATCTGCATAATTGGATGCTGTTTGAAAGGAATAATTACTTATCTCAAGCGTTGTTGCTATCAGGTTTTGTATAGCTTTATCATCTTCTATAACCAGTATATTGCCTTTATTCATAAAAATCGCCCTCTAAGCTAAATTCAAAAATAGTACCTTCAGGTTTATTATCTGTTACACAAATTGTTCCTCCGTGTGCTTCCACAACAGCCTTGCACAGAGCAAGCCCCAGACCAAGCCCCCGCCTGGAATCGGAAGAAACAGCATTATTAACGGTGTAAAACATATCAAAGATGCTTTTTTTATCTTCATCGCTTATTCCGTTTCCTTGATCAGATACAAAAACTTTTATGTCTTTACCTTCTGCATAAGCACCTATTGTAATGGTTGTGTTAACAGGAGAATACTTCATGGCATTATCAACAAGATTAAAAACAACCTGTGATATAAGTCTGGCATCTACTTTTGCAGACAATGACTCGTCAGTAATTTCAATTTTAATATTATAATTATCTTTCCTTCTCCCAATATGTGAAACAGCCTCTTGTATTACATCTGATATAAATTCGGATTCTTTTTTGATATTAATCTCATTTTTATCAAATCTGGTTACAGAAAGTAAGTTTTCTACAAGATTCAATAGCCAGATGGAATCATCATAGATATCAGAATAAATTTGATGCTTTTTCTCCCCGCTTATAACATCAGCATTATTCAGCAAAATATCAGCATTGCCTGATATTCCTGTTAGGGGAGTGCGTAAATCATGAGATATTGCTCTCAAGAGTGTAGAGCGCAATTCCTCTTGCTTGTGTTTTAATAATAACTCGTTTTTTGTTTGCGTTATTGTTTCTTTTTCATAAGCCAGAGCAGATTCTCTAAGCATTGCACTAAAAAGATTCTTTTCAAACTCGGTAGCAGATTTGTATCTTTTTGCCGGTATAGCAGCATTAAGAAACACTGTATCTGTATTTCTTATAGGAAAACATTCATAAACAGTGCTGACCGGTTCTTTATTCGGCTCAAAGAGTAATACATCACAATCCAGCAGTTTTTTTATCTGTTCGATTGTGATTTCATCTATTTCTTCAACATTTTTTGCTTGTTGAAGCTTCTGGCTCATATCTAGCATTATTTGTGTACTGTATGCTTTTAAATATGACTGTTTGGCCTGCTCTTTAATTTTTTTCGTAATACTGCTTACAAACAAAGCAACAAAAAACATTATAAAAAACGTAAAGGTATACCCTGAATCCATAGACACAACAGTCATATACGGTCTTGTAAAAAAGTAATTGAAGCTTAGCACTGCAAAAACAGAAGAAATAATGCTGTATAGCTTGCTCTCTGTAATATAGGCTGTTATCAATACTCCCAAAAGGTATATCATTATCATATTTGATTCATTGATATTGAGTTTTTGAAAATAAAGACAAACTGAGGTGGTAAGCAAAAAAACAACAATGGTTTTAAAAGTATCAATCAGAGAAAACTCGGGCAGTTTAAATATTTTTTTGTTGTGTTTCTGGCCCAGATATACAGCCTGAACTTTATCAGGAATGACATAAATTTCTATCTCAGGAGTCTGCTGGATTAATTTGTCCACAAAATTAGGCGGAGCAAAAAAACTATTGGCTCTGTATCCGGAACGTCCAATAACAATTTTCGTAACCTTACCAGTTTTGGCATATTGTGCTACCTGATAAGCAATATCATCGCCATTTAATGTCACAACCTTTGCACCTTGTGCCCGTGCAAGAGCGGTATTCGATTCAAGCCTTTTTTTTGTTTTCGCTGGACAGTTTTTTGGTACCTGTCATTTCGATATATAAAGCAGTAAAATCGGCATCAAAAACATTGGCCATTTTTGCCGCTGTTTTTATAACCTTTGGGTTAGATGGCGAGCTTGATAAACAAACAAGAATATGTTCTTTTATTTTTTCCTCTGGCACGGTTGTTTCCCTTTCCCTACTTGATTATATCACTGCTTGTATCAATTTTGAATTAAGCTTTTTGCCATGGCGTTAAGATGGCATTAAGATTTGATTTTTTGTATTGAAATCAAAAAAATCGGTGTTTAAAATGTATTTGCAGCTAAACAAAAAATTTAAAAAACCATGAAAATAAACGAAATAAAAAACAATAATCCAAACAATAAAATTAAACACTCCACAAAAATTGCCGCTATGACAGGAAGTGCAATCGGCGTTACCACAGCAGTTACACTGATTTCACGAGGTCATGGTGTAAAAATACCATCCACTCTTAAACATCCTAATGGTCTTGTTAATATCTTAAAAAACATTGAGCTAAAAGAAAAAGATGTTATAGCAATTGCATCTTCATCAATTGCCGGAGGCCTTGCCGGTGGCTTAATCACTGATAAAAAAAATGCCAAAGCAAAAGTAAAAGAAGGCATTGTCCAATTAATAGGCAATTATATTGTGCCAACCATTGCAGTCGGAGGCGGCATAAAATTAAATAAAGCTCTTAATAAAAAGTATAATTTCCCTCCAATCACAAGACCAATTCAATTTTTATTCGGAATGACAAGCCTGATAGCTGGTGTTGTTGCAGGGAACAAAATTTCAAGAGAAATGAACAAACAAATGTTCAAAGAAGACCATTACAGAAAACTTACCTGGAAAGACTGGGCAGTACAATTTGATAATGTGTGTCTTGTTACCTCAATTTCAAATGCAGGAACACAACTTGCAAAAATGGCATCAAGATTTATTCCTTTTGCACATCTTGCACCCGGCTATCAGGTAGGAGTAAAGCAAGCTGATTTAAACATTAATGCATGAAAAGTATGAAAAGAACAAAACTTAAAGACAAAGAAGTAAATCCTTTTAAAACAATATTATTCGGCTTCCTTGGCTATGTTATTATTGGGGTTGCCTTAATATCACTACCCTTCGCACAAAAAATACCTGTTGGTTTTGTGGACAATTTATTTAACGTAGTTTCGGCTATGTCAACAACAGGCCTGACAACAGGTTCTCTATCAGATATGTACACCCCCTTTGGCAAGATTATACTTCTCGGATTAATTCAACTTGGTGCAATCGGATATATGACATTGACCTCGTTTTTAATTCTTTCTACAAGCAAAAAAATTTCTACACACCGAGTGAAGATTCTTTCAGCAGAATTTTCTATGCCTGAAAATTTTGACTTAAAACACTTTATTAGCAACATAATAATTTACACAATAATTGTTGAATTTATTGGTACAGTACTTTTGTGCATTGAATTTTCAAAACTGGGACTGCAAAAACCTCTGTGGTCTGCTATTTTTCATTGTGTATCAGCATTTTCCACTGCCGGATTCAGCATCTATGCTGATGGTCTTTGCAGGTTTCAAAATGATGTATCAGTAAATCTTATCATTGCATTCCTTTGTTATACAGGCGCAATAGGATTTATTGTCCCTATGGATATATACAGACGACTGACTCACAAAAGCAAGGAAATAACGTTTACCACAAAAATTATTCTGTTCATTACGGTGATGATTACACTGACAGGGTCTGTTATTTACATTGGCTCATCCGGTGCCGATGCCCTGTCAGCTTTTTTTCAGGTAATGTCTGCTTCCACAACAGCTGGGTTCAATACGGTCGATGTATCAAAACTTCCTGACGCAGCTTTGTTGGTTTTGATTTTTGCAATGATTATAGGTGCATCTCCATCCGGCACAGGAGGCGGCATAAAAACCACCTCAGTTACGGCCATACTTGGTATAATCACAAGTGTTGTAAGAGGCCACCCGGAAAAAATTACATTCTTAAAACGCGTTATACCTGCAAACAGAGTAATGACAGCAGCTGCTGCTGCCACAAGCTATATGTTGATTTTATTTATCAGTACACTATTAATGTGTATTGTTGATAACCACAGTTTTATGGAGCTGTTTTTTGAAACAACATCAGCACTTGGAACAGTTGGATTAAGTCTTGGAATTACTCCGGAATTAAGCGATATTGGAAAAATCATTTTATCCATAACAATGTTTCTTGGCAGAATCGGAACATTGACACTGGGCATAGCATTTTTCAGGGTAAAAGATAACAATATAGTAAGACCGCAAACAGACCTGGCTGTATAGTAATGTGTGTATTTACCTGTACTTGCCCGCGTATTATAATGTATTAACAATATAAAATAGAGGAAAGTTTATGAATACATTATGGGAAAAATATGCAGGCGTCCTTGTTGATTACTCAACAAAAGTACAGAAGGGCGACCTTGTTGTAATTAGGGCCACAAGCTATGAAGCTCAACCTTTAGTTAAAGAAATCTACAAACAGGTGCTTTTAAAAGGAGCCAACCCTGTTGTAAAAACAGCTATGGACGGGCTTGCAGAAACGTTTATCAAATACGCTGACGATGAACAGTTAGGCTACATTGACCCGATGACAGAAATTGAATATGAAAAAGCAGATGTACTTATTTCAATAGGCGCACCACTTAACACAAAATCTATGGCAAAAGCTGACTCTAAAAAAATGGCAAAACGTTCAGCTGCAACAAGAGAGCTCTCAAACAAAATGCTAAAAAGAGCAGCTGAAGGTTCTCTAAGATGGGTTATTGCAGATTTTCCAACAAATGCTCTGGCACAGGAAGCAAATATGTCATTAGATGAGTATACAGAATTTTTAATAAAAGCTTGTTATTTGCATTTGGATAATCCTATTGAAAAATGGAAAGAAATCGATAAAGAACAGCAAAGGCTGGCTGACTACCTAAACAAAACAACAAAGCTCCATATAATTGGAGAAGAAACAGACATAACTTTTGATACAACAGGAAGAAAATGGCTTAATTGCTCAGGCCAGTGCAATTTCCCGGACGGAGAGATTTACACCTCACCTGTTGAAGACAGTGCTAACGGAACCATCTATTTTGACTTCCCTCAAATCTACAGAGGCAACGAAGCTCAAAAAGTAAGAGTACGCCTTGAAAACGGCAAAGTTGTTGAAGCCAGTGCTGAAAAAGGTGAAGAGTTTTTCCTTAACATGATAAATATGGATGAAGGAGCAAAATTCGTAGGCGAAATTGCAATAGGCACCAACAATATGGTTCAAGATATCACAGGCAATATTCTGTTTGACGAAAAAATCGGAGGGGCAATCCACATGGCACTTGGCGCTTCGTACCCCGAAGCAGGAGGAAAGAATGTTTCAGGTCTGCACTGGGACTTAATCAAAAACATGAAAAACGGCTCCGAAATTTATGCAGACGATGTTTTAATATACAAAGACGGAAAGTTTGTAATATAAAATGAGAACGGAAAAAGATAATTGGATAGAAAAAGATTTAAAATACGTATGGCACCCTGATACACAGATGAAACAGTATGAGGGAAACAACTATAAACCAACACTGATTGAACACGGTGAAGGAATATACGTATATGATGCTGATGGCAACAAATATATTGATGCAGTAGCCTCCTGGTGGGTAAACACTCTCGGTCATTCTGTGCCAAGACTCAACAAAGTACTTTATGAACAGGCGAGCAAAATTGAGCATATACTTCTTGCTGATTTTACTCACAAACCCGCAATAGAGCTTGCCGAAAGGCTTGTAAAACTAGCCGGAGAACCTTTTTCTAAAGTATTTTATTCTGATGACGGCTCAACAGCTGTAGAGGTTGCAATAAAAATGGCTTACCAATACTGGTATCAAAAAGGTCAGCCTCAAAAAAAATACTTTGTTTCCATGACAGATTCATATCACGGAGACACATTGGGCTCTGTCTCTGTGGGAGGTATTGATATTTATAAAGAAGTATTTAACCCGCTTGTGTTTGAAACACTTAAAGTAAATGCGCCATATTGTTACAGATGCCCGAAAGGTCTTAACAAGCACGACTGTAATATAGACTGTCTTAAAGATGTTGTAAAACTGTTTAAAGAACGCCACAATGAAATTGCGGCAATAATTGTTGAGCCGTTGGTGCAGGGTGCTGCGGGTATGAGGATGTACCCTGCAGAATACCTGAACAGGTTAAGAATTCTTTGTGACGAGTACGATATTTTGCTTATTGATGACGAAGTAGCAATGGCTTTTGGAAGAACAGGCAAATATTTTGCGTTTGAACATGCCGGAATAAAACCGGATATTTTCTGCGTTGCAAAAGGCATAACAGCAGGGTATATCCCTCTTGCGGCAACTGTCACAACTAACAAAATATATGACGCATTTTATGACGACTTTTCCAAATTAAAAACGTTCTACCACGGACATAGTTTTACAGGAAACCCGATTGCCTGTGCTGTTGCAAACGAAACTTTAAAAATAATGGAAGAAGCAAAAATTATTGAAAATTTGCCGTTCAAAGCAGAAGTATTCAGACAGGCCATGCAAAAATTTAAAAAACTTGCACATGTTGGAGATATCAGACACATAGGTATGATAGGTGCAGTGGAGCTTGTAAAAGACAAAGATACAAAAGAGCCGTATGAATTCAACCAAAGAATAGGACACAAAGTCTTTCTCGAGGCAATGAAAAGAGGCGCAATTCTTCGCCCCATTGGCAATGTAATCTATTTTATGCCACCTTTGATAATTACGGAAGAAGAAATTGAAAAACTTACGCAAATAGCGTATAATTCAATAAAATCAGTTACACAAAATGAAGAAACAGAGGGTTTATGAAAAGATTAAACATTAAAAAAGCTTTCACTCTGGCAGAGATTCTCGTCGTATTGACTATTATCGGCGTTATTTCTGCAATGACGATTCCTTCTTTAAACCAGAATGTTAAAAAGCAGGAACTTGCTACATCGTTACAAAAAGCACATTCTACACTTACTCAGGGTGTTTCAAAAGTAAAAGCAGAAATAGGTCCTGTAGGGTTGGGTATGGCCTGGCTTAATGCAGAAAAATTCTGGCCTGAATTCACTAAAAACCTAAATACAATAAAAATATGCGGAAGCGGTCAAGCAGGATGTTTTACACCGGGTATGATAAAAGGCCTAAACGGACAAAATTATCAAAACCTAGAACAGCTCGGTTTTTCAGCAATTCTGGCTGACGGTATGGCTATACAATATGTAAATGTCGGCTGCGGACAAACCGAAAACATTTCTCTGGATGATATAGGAAGCAGCTTTGGCAAGTTTGTTGTCGATGTTAACGGACACAGACCCCCTAATAAATTTGGCGAAGATGTATTCCAATTCTGCCTTGTAAAAGGCAAAGGCATAGTACCGGCAGGAGCTTCAGGTTTTGCAGCCGGTGATTGTTTTACTGATAAAGCAGGGCTTTCATGTGCAGCAAAAGTTTTGCAAGAAGGAAAAATAAATCATAAGAGCAGTAACGCCGGTGGAAGCGGAAGCGGAGAAGCTGAGCAAAAACCATAGAAATAGATTTTAAAATCAGTATGTATTAATACATACCGATTATTTTTTGTATCGCATTTTCAGCTGTTTCAAGAATTTGATACAGCTCTTGCTTGGTAAACGGGTTGCCTTCTGCTGTTGTTTGAAACTCGATGATTTTACCGCTTTTTGTCATTACAACATTTGAATCAACCTGTGCGTGAGAATCTTCTGAGTAATCCAAATCCAATTTTACTTCGCCATCAATCAGTCCTATTGAAACAGCTGCTATAGGCTCAAGTATAGGGTTTTGTGCAAGCTTACCCTGTGCCATAAGTTTATTTACAGCATCTTCAAGCACAAGATATCCCCCGCAAATGCTGGCACATCTTGTTCCGCCATCTGCCTGAATTACATCGGCATCGATTGTAAGAGTAAGTCCTGTCATTTTTTCCAAGTCCACGCAAGAACGAAGGCTTCTGCCAATCAGTCTTTGGATTTCCTGCGTACGTCCTGAAATTTTCGAACGTTCTCTCTGGCATCTTGTATGAGTTGAAGTAGGAAGCAAAGAGTATTCCGCTGTAACCCAGCCTCTCTGGTCATCTTTTTCCATCCATTTTGGAGCTTTTTCATCTACCGAGGCTGTCACAATAACCTTTGTATCGCCAAACTGCACCAGCACAGAGCTTAGTGCATGTTTTGTATAATCTTTTATAAAACTAATTTCTCTTAATTCATCATTTTTTCTATTGTTGAAACGTTCAGACATTTTATAACTCCTTTATTAAGTCAGCTTTTTGTGTTACTTTTATCTTAGCAAATAAGATAAAAGTGGGATAGATTATGACAAAATTTTACTTAACTACGGCTATTGATTATGTAAACGGAGCTCCTCATATTGGACACGCTTACGAAAAAATACAAACAGATGTTATTGCACGTCATTTTCGCCAAAGAATTGACGATGTATATTTCTTAACAGGCACTGACGAGCACGGTATTAAAATCCAAAAAACAGCTGCGTCAATGGGTATTACGCCAAAAGAATTGTGTGATCAAAACGCAGACAAATTCAAAGAATGCTGGGCAGGCCTTGATATTTCTTACAACAAACTAATCCGTACCACTGATGAAGAACACGAAAAAATTGTTCAAAAAATATTTAAAAAATTGCAGGATAACGGCGATATTTACAAACACTCTTATACAGGCTTGTACTGCTCTGGCTGCGAGTCATTCCTTAATCCCCGTGATTTGACGGAAGACGGACTTTGCCCTGACCACCTTAAAAAACCGGAAGAAGTAAAAGAAGAAAACTATTTTTTCAAACTTTCAAAATACAAAGACAGAATAATTGAACATATCAAAAAGAACCCTGATTTTATTCAACCGGAATTTAGAGCAAACGAAGTTTTAAACCAGCTTGAACACATTGAAGATATCTCCGTATCCCGTTCAAAAGAATCCGTAAGCTGGGGTATACCTGTTCTTGGTGACGATTCACAAATCATTTATGTATGGATTGACGCGCTATCAAACTACATCACGGCATTAGGTTATGACCCTGAAACTCCGTCAGATATGTTTAAAACTTACTGGCCTGCTGATGTACAGGTAATAGGCAAGGATATTTTGAAATTCCATGCTATTTACTGGCCGGCATTCTTGATGGCACTGGATATTCCTTTGCCAAAAACAATCCTTGCTCACGGCTGGATTACAATTGACCAGACAAAAATGTCAAAATCAATCGGTAACGTTATTGCGCCAAAAGATGTAATGGAAACATTTGAGCTTTCTCATCCTGATGCATTCAGATATTTCATGATGGTTACAGCTCCTACTGGCAGAGACGGCAACTACTCTGACTTAGACTTTAAAGAAAGAGTTAATGCTGACCTTGCAAACAACATCGGCAACCTCTTAAACAGAACGCTTAATATGCAGGTAAAATACTTTGACGGAGAAATCAAACAGGAATTTATAACAGATTCGGATAATGAAATTGCAAAAGAAGCTTTAAAAACCGTACAGCTTGTTAAAAACCGTTTTGACAAATACGAAGTGGCAGAAGCAGCACAGGAGATTGTTAATTTCTCAAATACAGTCAACAAATATGTAAACGACACTGCTCCCTGGAGCCTTGCTAAAGAAGGCAAAATGGAAGAATGCGCCAAAGTATTGTACAACGTGCTTGAATCTATGAGATTTATTGCAGCACTTCTTGCTCCTTACACGCCTAATATTTCGCAAGATGTTTATGAACAACTAAACAGAAGCGAAAAAGCTGTAGAAGTAAAACTTGACGAGCTCAAGTGGGGAGAAATTCCTGTGGGCAAAATTACAGAAAAAGAAAAGATTAAACCAGTTTTCTTAAGACTGGATTCTGAAATTGCAGGAGCCGCAAAAAAGGGTTAATAAAAAAGGGTGATGACTCACCCTTTTCTATTTGAAATTACAAATTATTTTTTATCGGCAAATTCTCTGGCAGCCTTGTTAGAGAATTTGTCTGTAATTGCACCAAGCATTGAACCCCCAATACCGGCTGTGCATAATACGTCAATTAATTCCCATACATCAAGTCTCATGGGACTTTTGGCTCCTCTTTTGACAATATTTATGCCGGTATTAAGAGTCAAAACACCCAACGCCAATAAAGGACCAACATTTTTATAAATGCTGGATTTGTAATACAAATTACCTTTATCTGTTTTTTGAATATGCTTATCTTCTTTCATCAAAGTATCAGCATCTTTGGTTTTTAAATCATTTGCCAGTTTTTCGCGTTTTTTATTTAAAAAGTTATCAACAAAAGCACCACATGCAAATGTAGTAGCCAAGAACCAAGCGCTACGGCCAAGTCCGATTTTAGGTAGATTTTTCACAGGGTTTTGCTTTCCTGACAGTTTTGAGATTTCATCAAACTTATTAGACATTTTTTCAACAAGGTGATTGCTCACTATAATTGCAACCAGCCCGCTTGCAGCATAACCGGCAGCTGTTTTAACACCTGAAGTAGTTTTATAATATTCAGAATTTTGTGTTTGTTGTTTAACAGGATTTTCCTGATTATTCTTAAAAGAAACTCTGCTGCTTAATGAATAGGGTGCAATTTTTACCATGATACTCTCCTAGTTTTTTATATTCTTACAATACAAGTAAATCAATTTTTTTGCTATTGATTTAACAAAAAATTAACAAATGTAAATAAATATACAATTGCCTTCAAAATCAGGCAATTATTATTTTTAGGCAATTTATTTTGTGTATGAATATCTCTTTTAAAGCAATAAGTCAAAATGTTATATCGGCATTGAATACAGAAGTCACAGGCCAGTTGGACCCAGAAACAAATGAGCAGCTGCCAGATGTAAAATACCGTGAATTGTTTAAATACGAAGCAGATGTCATAAATGCTCTAAAAGAAAAAGCCAAAAACAATAATGACTATGATATTTTTGTGACACAACCGTATAAAGACAAACGTTTCACTAACCGCAATTGTGTAAACAAATACGGTGATTGCCTGTCAATTGTGGACAGAAGAACAAAAGAAACTGTTAAAAACATATCTGATGCCATATCAACAAAACTTACTCCGGCACAAATGATTAATAATCTAAAATTTGCGGTTATGACAGCAGAAAAATTGTCACAAGATTCTCAAAACGGTTTGTGGAACAAGATTTGTAACCACTTTAAAAAACCTGTTTTAAAGGAGTTAAATCAAGACTCTCGTAATAAAATTTTTAACAATACAATTTACCAGTACGAAGCCAAAGACAGCAAGCTACTTGAAAAAATACAAGCACCTGATAAAAACATACTTGATACAAACGGTCTTGAAATAAATTGCGATGAAAAAGATATCAATAACTACAAAAAGTATCATTCTCAGTTTGAAAATCAAAAATGTCATCACAACATAATTCAAAGAAGCATAGGCACTCCCGATGAAAAAATAGAGTTGGAAAACTTCTTAAAAACCTCCGCACCCGAAATGGAAGCAGCCAAAAGCTTTACTCGTGATGACTATAACAAACTTTCTAACAAAGAAAAAGAACAGTTAAGAGAATTTGTAAATACCAGGTTTAATTTTTCTTATGGAAAAAACAGGGTGAAATCAATCATACAAGAAGATGTGATGTTTCTTGATGGTTTTAGCAATATTGTTAAAGATAAGCTTGATAAAAAATACGGTCAAGGAGGATACATTCTAATAGGTATCGGAAGCTCACCGTCGTGTATGCTTGAATTGATAAAAGAAAAAGGCGTTGAGACAATAAATATGCCTTTTTCCAAAGATGTGTTAAACAATAGCGGATGCTGGGTAAAAAATTCAAGCAAACAAATAGACTGGGCAAAGTACCTTAAAAATTTCTTTCTGTCAGTTGAAGATATTGAAAAATACAAAAAAGATAACAAAAAAGTTGTCATTTTAGATTACGAAGGAACAGGCAGAACAAAAGAACTTCTTGAATATAAACTTAAATACGATGTAAAATTGCAGCCAACAGACTATGAATTTGAAGATTTAGGCAGACTATGCTGGGATCCTGATTTATATCAGACAGAACTTTTTATAGAGAACTATTTAACACAAAGAAAAGCAAAACTTTATTCCACCTGTCAAAATGCAGGCAATACCACTGATTTTTACGAAAATATACAGGATTATGAAAAAGAATACAAATGGCACCCTCTGACAAAGCTGTTTTTCTTTGCACATTATGACCAAAAGCCGGAAATGGCAGAAAAATTTAATAACTGGATGCAAGAAAAAATCACACCTCCAAGAGAATACTTTTTACGTTAATTTTCGTGTTAAAATAGCCTTACTATGATAGATATCGAACAAAAACAAAAGTTAGAAGAATTGGCTTTGAAAATTAACAAAGCGAAGGAGTGTCTTTGACCTTGCTCAGGTAGAAGCAAAGGCAAAAGAGCTGGACTCAAAACTCCAAAGCGAGGATATCTGGCAGGATCCACAATCAGCTGCAAAGCTCTCACAAGAGCTTACAGAGTGCAAAAACACTCTTGAAAAAACTTCTAATTGGGACAAGAGTATTGAAGACTGCAATGTGCTCATCGAATTATACAACGAGACAGAAGATGAATCGCTGTGGGAAGAACTGCAAAACACCCTTGATAATCTTGAAAAAGAGATGAATGAGTGGGAAGTAGAAATGACACTGTCCGGTGAGTATGACACATATGATGCAATTTTAACAGTCAACGCCGGAGCCGGCGGAACAGATGCTCAAGACTGGGCACAGATGCTTCTTAGAATGTACACACGCTGGGCTGAATCCAAAAATTGGAAAGTAGAGCTTTTGGACAAATCAGATGGCGAAGAAGCCGGCATTAAATCAGCAACCATAAAACTTACAGGCAAATACGCTTTCGGGCTTGCAAAAGCAGAACGAGGGGTGCACAGGCTTGTGAGAATCTCGCCTTTTAATGCAAACGGCAAACGTCAGACAAGCTTTGCTTCGTTAGAGGTAAGCCCTGTTATTGAAGATTTTGAAAAAGCAATTCACATCCCGCCTGAAGATTTGGAAGTTGATACAATGCGCTCAGGTGGTGCAGGCGGTCAGAATGTAAACAAGGTGGAAACGGCTGTAAGAATTCTGCACAAACCTACAGGCATTGTTGTAAAATGCCAGCAGCAGCGTTCACAGCTCCAAAACAAAGAAACAGCCATGCAAATGCTTGCTTCAAAGCTGCTTGCTATCAAACAGGCTGAACATGACAAAAAACTTGCAGAGTTAAAAGGCGAAAACTTTGACATAAATTTTGGTTCTCAAATTCGCTCATATGTTTTCCATCCGTATAAAATGGTGAAAGACCACAGAACCGGATACGAAGTAGGAAATGTAGACTCTGTGATGGACGGAGACATTGACGGATTTATTGAAGCGTACTTAAAACAGAAAATAAATAATTAACTTATGTTTGGAACAATGGATTTACAAATACAATATTTATTGCTTTTGCAGCATTTTAGAGAAGTAACACGCGGAGTGTTTGACGGATTTTTTATGGGTGCAACCTGGCTTGGTGAAATAATTATACCGCTTACATTCCTTTCAATAATTTACTGGGGCATAAATAAAAAAGCAGGAACCTTCTTGTTCTTTAACTTTGGACTGACACTTTATGTTAATGTCTTTTTGAAGATGACTGCTTGTATAAAAAGACCGTGGCTTATTGACTCTCGTGTGTGTCCTCTTGAAAAAGCACTTCCGGCTGCTGACGGTTACTCTTTCCCAAGCGGGCATACAGCAGGTGCAATGAGCTGCTGGGGTGCTGCTGCTTACTGGTGGTGGAATAACAAAATAGTGCGCTACACAATGATAACGTTTGTTCTGCTTGTTGCATTTTCCCGCAATTATGTTGGTGTTCACACTCCGCAGGATGTAATTGTTTCAATCCTAATTGGCATATGCCTGATGTTTGGAATTGACAGGCTTTTAAAATGGATTGATGCAAAAGACGGAAGAGATTTGATTTTTTATTCCGTGTTACTGGTTATGACGGCTCTTTTATGTATTTATCTTCATTTAAAATGCTGCATGCAGTTGGAGACCTATGACAGCCTAAAAGACCTGGTGAACCCATTAGAGATGAAACACGGAGTTTACGGAAAAATAGGCTTTTTACTTGGCATATTTACCGGCTGGCTGCTGGAAAAAAGGTTTGTTAAATTTGAAATAACAAAAGGTATTAATACAAAAAAAATTATTTCACTTCTATCAGGCATAATTGTTTTGTATATTTTGATGATGGTTTTGAATAAAGTCTTTATACTGTTTATGGCAAAACACATTGCAGCAGCAATAATAGCGTTTTTAACAGCTTTTTATATTACTTTTTTATATCCTTGTATATTAAAAACATTAAAAAGACTGTAAATCATTAACATACGGCAAAATATCAAGCCCTGTTGCTTTAATTTTTTCATAATCCTTGCCAACAGAAAATTGTTGTTTTGAGGAAATTAAAATAACATTTGTGATATCAATCACCCTCTCATCAATATCAAAGAATGCCTTGTAATAAACCCTATCAGATTCATTACCTTTAAAAATACTGACCTGTTTAAAATGCGAATGATAAGTATCTAAAATAGAATGAAAGAAAGTATTTTCCTTACATGTTAAATCCGCACTCGAACAAAGATTCGAAACAAACACCCCGTTTGGCGTAAGTGATTTTTTAATCAATTTAAAATAATCATCACTTAAAAATCTGTCATCAATACCGTCGTCAGAAGCAACATCTGTAACTATGAGGTCATATTTTTTATTGTTTTCTCTTAAAAATACTAGCCCGTCTTGCAAAAAGAAGTTAATGCTGTCTGACTTTTTGAATTCAAAATAGTCTGCTGCAATATCAAATATGTTTTCTTCAATATCCACTACATCAATTGCTTCAAGGTTATCAAAAAGTTTTTCCCAGTCATTGACTATTTTACCTGTACCGAATCCTATTAAAAGAATATTTTTTATATCAGGGTTAATAAGGTACGGAATAGTAAAATAATTGATATACGGCAGATTGCCTTTGTAGAACTGCGTATTTATAAATCCTGCCTGATAAGTATCTTTGTAGTGCAAAAAACGTCCTATTTCGTTTTCTATCACTTTTATGTCGTGAAAATCAGATTGCTTTTCATACAAGACTCTGTCATTGAACGTTTTATTATTGATTATTTCAAGCAATTCTTCTTTTGGTTCATGGATTGCAAGGTATTCAGGTATTATTATCATGTTTTTTATTGTATCATACAACTTATGAGTGATTATTTTTTAAGAGCAAAATTATTTAAAACAAAAAAACGCCTCGGTCAAAACTTTCTTGTGGATGAAGGTGTGATAGACCGTATTGTGGAAGAAGTGAATCCCGATGATACAGTGCTTGAAATAGGCCCCGGCGCAGGATTTGTTACGGAAAATATAGTTAACAAAGCAAAAAAAGTATACGCTGTTGAAATTGACGAAGACGCAATAGAAGCGCTACAGCATATAAAAACGGAAAAGTTTAAACTCATACATAATGATATATTAAAAACACAGCTAAAAGACCTTGAAGATACGACTTTTAAGGTTATAGCAAACATACCGTATTACATCACAAGCCCCATTCTTGCGCATTTGCTTGGGGAAATAGATGACCTTAACAACGATAACAGAAACAGAATATCAGAAATTGTTCTTATGGTTCAATGGGAAGTAGCACAAAGACTTGTGGCTGATGAAAACGCACCATCCAAACAATACGGGCTGCTCTCTATTTTGACCCAATTTAATGCAGATGTGGAACTTATCCAAAAAGTTGGCAGAAAATCTTTTTATCCCGCACCAAAAGTAGATTCGGCGCTTGTAAAAATAACAATCAATAATGAGCCAAGGGTTAAAGTTGAAGATTACAAATTCTTGAGAAAAGTTGTAAAAGCCTGTTTTGCAACAAGAAGAAAAAATTTGAAGAATTCTCTTATGAATGCCGGATTTAATAAAGATGCAGTAGCAAAAACACTGGAAACTCTACAATGGGGCGAAAATGTTAGAGGTGAGACCCTCTCTATAGAAAAATTGGCACAACTTTCCGAGGAGTTAAAAAAACAATGTCTCGCATAAAAATAGCTGCACCTGCAAAAATAAATCTTACGCTTGAAGTGTTGGATAAAAGAGAAGACGGTTTTCACAATTTAAAAAGCATCATGCAGGCAATCAGCCTTTATGATTATTTGACCTTTGATGTAACTGATTCCGACAAAACACAAATCACACTCTGCGGAAACTCTGACAAAATACCGTATGATAACAAAAATCTCGTATACAAAGCAATTGAAAAATTTCTTGAAAAAACAGCGATAAATAACAAAAAAATTGAAGTTTATATAGAAAAAAATATACCTGTAGAAGCAGGTCTGGCCGGAGGCAGCACAGACGCAGCAGCAGCTTTTTTTGCTTTGAACAAACTATTTAACAATCCGCTCTCCGCTGAACAAATAGAACTGTTGTGTGCGTCTTTAGGGTCTGACTTAAATTTTTGTCTTCATGGCGGTACAGCATTGTGCACGGGAAGAGGCGAAAAAACAAAAAAAATTCCGACCAAGCAGCAGTATGTAACACTTATAAAGCCTCTTGGCTTTGGAATTTCCGCTAAAGAAGCATACACAAAGTTTGCTCAAATGTCAGACAAGACAGTGCCGGATAACACAGAAAAGCTGATGAACGATTTTAGTACAAATTTTTTGTTTAACAGTCTTGAGTTAGCTGTTATCAATGATTATCAAGAGCTTCTCGAAATAAAAGCAGCAATCCCTAAGGCTCTTATGTCAGGCTCTGGCCCTACATTTTTTGTACTTGAACGTTATTGTCCGCATGTATTTGACAGCAAGCGTTTTCAGGTAATAGAAGATTTAAAATTTATCACAGACGGTGTAAAAGAAATACCGCATAATTGTTAACTTATGTAAAAAACAGTTATTAAATCATAAAGTTTTTGTGAAAATCATCCGATATAACAAACAGAAAGTCTAAGCAGTTTAAGCCGAAAAGGAGATTTTCATGAAGGTAAACAGACTAAGTTTGGGATTGCAAGAACAATTAAAAGAAGCTTCTAATTTTAATACAGCACGAAGCGAAACTCTATTTGATAAAGAAAAATTTGGCATACCAAAAGACAGCCAGGAAGAAGTAAATTTTGCCAATCTTGATGTTGCAGATTTAAATATTAGCGAAGACCAGATAGGCAATTTGCTAAAAAGTTTCGAAACAGAGGTTATAAATGTATTTTCCAACAACCTTCCTGACCTATTTGGTGATAATCCGCTAAAACAGCAAGATAAACAAAACCCCGAACAAAAACCTGTTTTCACAGCATAAATAAAAAAGCCCTTCTTTAAAAGAAGGGCTTTTTTACAATTATCGTTAATTTACATTGAATATGTGATAAGAGCTTTTACTGAACGAGCAGTGTCTTTAACTTCTGTTTTTTCTTCGCTGTTCATTGTTTCTTCAAGAACTTTTAAAACTTCAGTTTTATCGTTCAAGCCAAGAATTTCGTTAATAGCGCTCATTGCTACTCTTGCAGAAAGGTCATTGATACCTTTGCCTGAAGATGCAATAACAACTTTCAAAGCTTCGGGTGAATTTTTTCTGATAAGAGCGTGAGCTGTTTTTTCTCTGATTTCATCAATTTCAGAGTTTGTACCGATTTCTTCCAAAATTTGGATAGATTTCGGATCTTCGTGTCTGCCTAATGCTTCTATAATATTATCGATTCTGTTAGTTTTCATTACGGCACCTACGCTTTCAGACTTTCTTTGTATGCTGCGTGTTCTACTGCAAACATTGTATGCAAATCATCGACAGGTCGTTTCAAAAGATTGTTTACGCTGTAGCTGTTATCAAATTTTGATGAAATAGATTCAGCCAAACCTTTAAAATCAAGTGAAATTTCTGTATTTTTAGCTTTTTCCCAAGAATTTGCGATTTTATCTTTTACCTGTCTGCCAAAAGAAATAATAGAATTAATTCTTGAACGGAAGGCTTCGTTAAAAGAATTCATACCGCCGACTACTGCACTTGCAACCATTTTTGATTTATTTGTTACAGAAGAAAATGCTGCAAACGGGTTTGTTGAGCTGTTAGTTTCTTTTGCTTTAGATGATTCAAACACATCTGATGTTAATACGTTACCTTTGAAATTGATTCCAAACGGATTTGAATGTACTTCCTGTCTTTCTTCTTTAGACATAGGCTTGAACATTGAAAAATTTGTTTGAGAGATTTTCATTTTTAATCTTGCCTTCCTTATTTACTTACTTGATACTCATAGTTTAATTAGAATACTTATCTAAAGTACCATCTTAAAGGAAGGGTATAATCATCTTTTTAGAGGATTTGTAAACAAAATTCCTACAACTTTAGTATAAATTTAACCTGCGCTCAAACCTGCGCACAAGCTCACAGATTGCCCAGTCATGCCTTTTGCTTCATCAGAAACCATGTATTTTACAAGGTTTGCAATTTCATCCGGACAGATGAACCTTTTTTGAGGAATCATTTCTATTTCTTCTTCATAAGAAAAATCACTCTTTTCAACAGCATCCTGCGCAAGCTCTGTCTCAACCCATCCGGGGTTAATTGTGTTTACTGTTATGTTATCCTCTGCAAGTTCAAGAGCCAGCGCTTTAGAAAATCCAGTAAAAGCAGATTTTGTCATAGAATACAAAGATGCATTAGCCTCTCCAACAATGCCGCTGATTGAACCGATATTAACAATTCTGCCCCAATGCTGCTTTTTCATATAAGGTACAGCAAGCTTTATCAACCTATACGGAACTTCCACATTCAACTTGATAAGGCGAGTAATATCTTCATCAGCCGTTTTTTCTACTGGGGAGTACACATAATCGCCTGCGTTATTTATCAAAATATCAAAATTATTTTGCATTAGCTCAAATACATCATTATCATTTATCAAATCACAAACAAAATATCCTGAGGCATTTATCTGAGCTGCGGTATTTTTGAGTATTTCTTCATTTCTTGCACAAATATAAACCTGATACCCCTCATTTGAGAGGACTTTGGCAATGCTTTTTCCTATACCTTTTGACGCACCTGTGACAAGAACTTTTTTATTCATTGTTTTTTTCATAATTATACTCTGCAAGAATCTGAACAATTGACTCCATTAAAAGAGAAATTATTTCTTTTCTTTGTTCATCATCGAGATTCTTAATAATCTCTACAGCGGAATGAAGCGAAAGATTTTTATCATACCAGCGTTTGTATTCAGTAATTTTGTTTTCGCCAAGTTGAAAAATTTCTCCGTCTTTGTTTGTCTCTAACTCGCCAAGTATAATTTGTATCAAGTCCTGTGCAATTTCATCTCTTAAATCTTCTTCGAGGTTTTCAAGAAAAGCCATAAGATGACTTAAATCAGGATCTTTATCATACCAGCGCACGTATTTGTTCATAACAATCAATAAAATAGCATATTTTTACCAGGGCGTAAAGATTTTGCTTGGAAGTTGTGAGACCGTATGATAAAATTAGTTATTCAATTTAGGAAATTAAGAAATACGGAGAGTTTATATGTTTGAAAATAAAGAAGTAATAAAAATTTTATCTGTCGATGGCGGTGGAATAAGAGGAATGATTCCGGCTGTTTTGTTGAGCGAAATTGAAAAACAAACAGGCAAATCCATAAGTGATTGTTTTGACTTTATGGCTGGCACATCAACTGGCTCACTTTTAACTTTGTTTTTAAACTTAAAAAACCACGGACCCGCAAGCGACCTAATTGGATTATACGAACAGGGCGGAGGAGTTATTTTCCATAAAAAAGTTGATGTAAAAGAAATAGGGGTAAAAGACTTTTTCAGACATTTTAGAAAAAATGTAAAAACAATTGCAAACGGGCCAAAATACAATGTGGATGGCATTAATGTTGTATTAAATAAATATGTAGGTGATTCAACACTTGAAGACACAATAAAACCCTGTCTTATTACGTCTTATGAGACAGAATCCCGCACCGCAACCTTTTTACAAACTATCAGGACAAATTTAAGAACCTGAAAATTAAAGACATAGCAAGAGCAACTTCCGCAGCTCCAACATATTTTGAACCCATAAAAATTTTAGATAGAGGTACTTTTATAGACGGAGGAATGGGGGCAAACAATCCTGCAATGTGTGCTTATGTTGAAGTATTAAAACTTTTAAGAGCTCAAGGTGTTAATCCCATGCACAAAAAAATTGTAGTTGTTTCAATAGGTACAGGCCTGACAAAAGAATCTTATGAATACAACGAAATGAAAGACTGGAATGCTCTTAACTGGCTAATGGGTCCATTACTGTCAACTTTCTTTGATGCAAACAGCTCTACTGTTGAATATCAGTTGCAGCAGCTGCTGCCGCCAGAGGATTATTTCAGATTCCAGCTTGCATTCCCGGACGAAAAGGGCATAGCAGATATGGATAATGCTGAGCCGAAAAATATCAAAAGGCTTAAAGAACTGGCTTTTGAAGCGGTAAATAACGAGTGGAAAGACGATATCAATCAGTTATGCGAGCTTTTAAAGACTCAAGCTCCTGTTTAATATTGTCCCTGGCTTTTGTTTCATAGTTAAGTTGAAAAAAGGAGTTTCTAAGATGGTCGAGATTGCGATATCGCCGACCTCTCTAGTATGCTCGAACATCATTTAAAACAGCCATTTTCTTACTTCATCGGCTATATATGCAAAAGTCGGCAGAATTCCAAGATTTTTTGGCTCAAAGTTTTTTGACTTTGAATAAACAAGCAGAGGCACCTGTTCACGTGTATGGTCAGTGCCCGGAACAGTCGGGTCGCAGCCATGGTCAGCCGTGATAAAGAGAATGTCCTCCTGCGTCATTGCTTCCATGATTTGAGGCAAGAATGCATCTATTTCTTCAATAGCCTTTCCGTAGCCTTTCCAGTCATTTCTATGCCCGAATAGCATATCAGTATCAACAAGGTTTGTGAAAATAAGCTCTGATTTCGGCGTTTCTTGAGAGTTTGCTATTCTTATTTTATCCAGCTCAAGTGAGCCGTTTAATGCTTGTAATGTCAATTCCAGCCCCTCTTTGTTGGAACCTGTATGAATTGCATGAGAAATTCCGGATTTTACATAAATATCTTCAATTTTGCCTATCCCGACTACCCTGCCGCCTTTTTCGATAATTTCATTTAAAACAGTAGGTTTAGGAGGTTCTACAGAGTAATCTCTTCTGTCTTTAGAAATTCTGGTCGGTTTTCCGTCTAAAATATGGTACGGCCTTGCAATTACACGAGAAACATTGTGTTCTCCAACAAGAATTTCTCTTGCTATACGGCACATTCTGTATAATTCTTCTAACGGAATTACATCAACATCAACTGCAATCTGAAAAACGCTGTCTGCGCTTGTATAAACAATAGGAAACTTCGTCTTATGATGTTCGTCATTCAAATCTTCAATAATTTTTGTGCCAGAAGCCGGATAATTTCCCAGCACTCCGCCGCACCCTGTTTTCTCTATAAACTTTTCAATTACATCAGAAGGGAATCCGTCGGGGTAAACTCTGAAAGGTTCATCCAGCACAAGCCCTGCAATTTCCCAGTGGCCTGTTGTTGTGTCTTTTCCTTTTGAGACTTCTCTCATAATTCCGTATTGGGCATTTGTTTCTTTTTCGGGTGCAACTCCCATTACATTACCGAGGTTTCCTATACCCATTTTCTGCATTGTTGGAAGATTTAATCCTCCGTTTGCTTTTGCAACATTACAAAGTGTGTTGCATTCTGGAATATCTTTATAATCAGCACAGTCGCTCATTGCCCCGCAGCCCATTGAATCTATAACTAAAATAATTGCTCTTTTCATATTATTAACTCCTTATACAATTTATTTTAGCATATATAATATCAAGTTTATTTAATTATTTTACAATTAACAAAATCCCATTTTCTGTTCTTTATAGCATCTAGTATTTCTGACGCTTTCATTTTAGGAACATTTAATGCATCCTTTTCACCGAATATATTGACAAGAGTCTTTTGAGCAGCAAGATACAGATCTATCAAGTAATCATTGTGAGTGTTTTCACTTTTCAAAGAATTTTTATAAGGTTTTATTTCATTTTTAATTAATTTTAAATTATTCTTTAATGTTTCAATAATTTGCTGAGTAGACTCATTACCCGTAAGCCTCTTTCCTTTTGATTGTTTTTGTCTAAGATATTCTTTTAGCCTTGGTGTATCTTCGTTTGTTATATACAAATTTTCTGCATATTTCTGCCCATCATCATAAATTCCTGTAAGTGAATAATTTTGATAGTCCCGAAAAGTCTTTGGATATCTTCGCAGCTCAAAAGAGCCGTTTGAAAAACAATCATCAGCGAAGTATTCTTTTTCATATAGTTCATTAATAGATCTGAGTTCCTTCGCTGTTCCGTTGGCAACTACAATTCCTTTAAAACTAATATTATGTAAAGTATTTATCATTTAATTACAGTCCGGGATAAAATAAGTCAATATAGAAAAAATCCAAAAAAATATTATTTGTTATTCATCAGTATAAAATTTACATTCAGCAATATAAATGACATCATTGTAAAACCTATGTGTTTTTCGTAGGATAAAATTAAGAATTACATAAAAAGAGGGACATAAAATTGTTAAGAGCAGGGATTGTAGGGCTACCGAACGTAGGAAAATCAACTTTATTTAACGCATTGACTTCAACAGCAAATGCGCAGAGCGCAAACTATCCGTTTTGCACTATAGAACCTAACGTAGGCGTTGTTACAGTGCCTGATGAAAGATTATATGTTCTTCAAAAAATGGTAAAAACAGACAAAGTTGTGCCGACAGCTATTGAGTTTGTTGATATTGCCGGCCTTGTTAAAGGAGCAAGCAAAGGCGAAGGATTGGGCAACCAGTTTTTGGCAAATATCAGGGAAACAGACGCAATCATTGAAGTTGTGAGATGTTTTGATGACCCCAACACAATCCACGTAACAGGTAAAGTTGACCCGATTGATGATATAGAAACAATCAACACAGAGCTCGCGTTAGCTGATATGGCAAGCCTTGAAAAACGTCAGCAAAGACTTTCTAAAGTAGCAAAAACAGGAGATAAAGATGCCGTTACTGAGCTTGCAATTGTAGAAAAACTCTTGAAACTCCTCGAAGACGGTAAGTTTATTAATGTAAAAGACCATTTTACAGAGGATGAATTACCTTATATCAAGCTTATGCATCTTATGACAACAAAACCTGTAATTTATGCCGCCAACGTATCTGAAACAGACCTTGCAACAGGCAATGATTATGTTGAACGAGTAAGAGAATACGCAAAAACACACAATGCTGATGTTGTTGTGATTTCAGCCAAAATCGAAGCAGAGCTTTCAGAGCTCGGTGATGAAGAGAAAAAAGACTATTTAGCTGAACTCGGCGTTGAAAGCTCCGGCATTGAAAGAATGATTAGAGCTGTATATCATTTGCTTGACCTTAGAACATACATTACCGCAGGAGAAATTGAAGTGCGCGCCTGGACTATCCCGGCTGGAGCCAAGGCACCGCAGGCAGCTGGTGTAATCCATACCGATTTTGAAAAAGGGTTTATCCGTGCAGAAGTAACAGGATATGAAGATTTCATAAAATGCGGCTCTTACGCAGCGGCAAAAGAAAAAGGATTAACCCGTCTTGAAGGCAAAGACTATGTTGTCCAAGATGGAGATATTGTTCACTTTAGATTTGCAGTATAAAAATGATTAAAAAACTTTTTGCGATATTATTTTGCATAACATTATCATGTTTCGTTTTTGGTTTTTCTGACATTAAGCAGCAAGACGAATATACCTGTGCACCTGTATGTGCAGCCAATTGTATAATAGACATACTTAATCAAAAAATTGAACCGAATTCTCTTGTACAAGAGCTGTGCAAAAATGCCAAAACTGACAATCAAGGCACAACAGCTCAAAATTTAATTACTGCAATAGAAAAATATTTGGCGAAAAAGCATCTTCAAACACAAATAAAATACTATGGAATAAGACGCACTGCCAAACAATATCAAGCAAAAAAGCCCCTAAATATTTGTGAAGAATTACAAAACGGACGATTTATAATTTTGAACATAGGGTTTTATGAACACAGCAACGGCGTATTAAAAAGAAAAGACGGACATTATGTAAACGCCTGTTCTTGCAAAAATAACAGAATACTCATTACTGACCCTTACGCAAAAGACAAAGCACCATTTTATATTGAGCTTCATAAACCATCCAATTTAAATATAAAAAACACAAAGGATAACGAAAAGTATAATAATAAGAATTATGAATATTATGAAATAAAGCCGGACTTTGATTACCAGACGGCAAATGAAACAGCACTGCTTAACGGGATAATCAGCATTTACCCGTTATATTTATAGAAAATAATATCTATTCTTTTACTTTTAGGATACTTTTGTCGCAGTATTCCAAATCGTCCAAGAGCTGTTGTTGGTCTTCAAATTTACCACCATCCATAATAATCTTTGATTTAACAGCTCTTTCAAGCAGTTCAGGCATATTCACAGCTACATTGTTGACACCTTTGTCTCCTGGTTGCCAGGCCAGTTTTTCATAAAAATCTTTTTGGTAGTCTTTGTTTAACCGTAATTTCCAGTTGTTTGGATTTTGGGTACCTGCGTAGTTATAAGTTTTATCCAATCCGAAAAAGTCCATAAAGGAAAGTTGGATTTTTTGTGCAAATCTAAACATTTCTGCAAATTTTAGTTTAACCCTGAGTCTTCTGTCCCAGCTAAGCTGGTTCATGATATCTGCGCGTTGTTCGTTTGTTTTTTCCGGATATAAACTGCCTACAATATAGGGCGCCTCATAAATACCGTTTTGGCAGTTTTTTTGAGCAAAGAAATTGTCATCGCAAACCTGAGCAAACGGAGGGTGGTCATGGCAGCCCAGCATTACTGTATCATTTTTATGCCTTGGTTCAGCCATTCTTTTTTGTATTTGCCATTCATAAGAAGATGTTATTTCCGGCAAAACTTTGCCGTTTCTGTTCTTATCAAAAATTTCTCTAAATTTTGGTGTATCACAGCCAAGTGTTTCCCATGGCATGTCTTGAGGATTTACACCTTTTTCTTCAAACAAAGGCAGAAGAATTTCATCAAGAATTTTGGCATAATCGCCGTCAGGGTCGATATCAGGCATATTTTTAATATCCTGGTTAATCATATCAGTAACATGCCAATCCCAGCCCTTATCATAGCCGTATACATTCTCTTTGTGCATCATGCTGATATTTGCACCGTGAGCATTTCTGTAGATGACGTGTTCAGGCACATTGGGGTCTTCGTCATTATGTCTTCCAACATTAACTTCTATCCTGCTTTTGTTATATATCCACGGGTCTATAAGACCAATTGCATGGTCAATGCGGACATTTGAGTATGTATCAAGAAGTTTTTCAAATTTTTGCCTTATCAGTTTCCCCGCAGAACCAAGGCCAATAATATTACCCTGTTCATCTTTTATAAACAATTTTTTAGGATCCAAAACAGGTATATCCCACACCTGATTGTTCCCCCATATAGAGCCGTTACCTATAGCTTTACCCTCACCTCCATATGGAGTGCCTACTCTATAACCAGGCAAAAAAGCATCCTTATGTGCAAAGTAATCCATCATATGAAAACCGATTATTGCATCTGTACTATAAGGAAGTTTTCCGTTTTCTGACTTAAATTCTCGTTCCTGTTTGTCTATAATAAACTGTTTAAACTTGTATAAATCAATATCCTGCCCGTATCTTTTATTCAACTTGTCGTAGTATTCAATTGCTTCATCATGAAATGGGGAGTCTTTATCTTCCATATAGTCAAAGAAATTGCGGCACATATCCGGCCATTCAAAGAAATTGTCATCCATGCCCAGAAGATTTTTCAATTGCACAAACACGGCATTTTTTTCCAGCCAATCATTTTGTTCAATTTTAAATTGATTAAACTCATTATAGAGTTTTAATGCAGAAGGGTCTTTGTTCTCTACTTTTAACATCAGATTCTTATAGGCTTTTTCATAAAGCTTATCCACAACATAAAAGGCCTTATTAAAATTTGTCTGGTCTGAAGAGGCTTCATAAACGCCTTCTTTATCGACCTGCCTGATTGCATTTTTAATGTCATCATTGTTGTCATTAACAGTTAAGATATTAGCATATTCATCTGTTACAAATTTTTCAAAATCTGTATAAAGGTAATTTTTTGAATCTATAGATGAGGTATACGGTGAAAGCTTTGTCATGCCGGGAGGTCCCAGTTGGATTGAGTCAAATCCGTGCATGTGTAAAAACTTATTTATTTCAAGGGCTTTTGAATTTATATGTGAGCCTATGAATACGTCTTTATCCTTAACGGGGAAGCAGGATTGATGCAAAATAAGTCCCAGATTTTTAATGCCGAGAAATGATTTTGCCTGTTGAATTGTATCTGTAAAAAACTGCTGCTCATTTCTGCCGTCAGGCATGATAATTTCTTCTTTTGGTGCACGTTTAAAAGACAGTTGTTGTGCATTTGCATACACCCCTGCAACTCTGCTATTCATTGTATAGTTTAATATTCTCATATACCCACTTTATCCAGACTATATCTAATTAATAGCCCTACAATTACTTTTTGAACAGTTTTTTACATAAAATTTACATAACTTAAGGCTAAATTTAAAAAATAGTACTGGAATTTTTAAATTGTTTTGGTAGAATAATTTTACAGTGTTAATGAATTTTAATCATTACACATGTTATCAGCCGTTGTGATGAACTGAACGTAGCGTAGCGTATATAACTTCAATTGAAACTACCAATTTCATCACAAGGGATTTGAAAATCAAATATAAATTTTGCCGTTGTGATGAAATTGGTAGACGTGCTAGACTCAAAATCTTGTGTGGGCAACCACGTGCCGGTTCGACTCCGGCCAACGGCACCATTTTTTTAAGACTCCCAAGGGAGTCTTTTTTGTTTGTTGAATTATATGATTGTATTGTTTCAAGTACTTTTGAAATTTCGGATAGTTTGAGCAAAACCCCTTAAACGCCCTAGAATTAGGGTTCTTACTGTCCATTTTAGTCGGTATTTTAGTTTGAGCAAAAGTACTCAAAAGTCCATGAAATGGACACCAATTGTCCTCAAAAGTTTTTGCCCTTAAACAAGGCATAGCCTGCTTTTTAGCCACAAGTGGCGATTTTGCTCAAACTATCTGCAATTTTATCGATGGACTTTTGAAAATTAACAAAAATCCTGTGAAATATTTCACAAGAAAGTCGGTACTTTTTTTGTGGAAGTCGGAACTTGATAAACTAAAAATACAAATGTATTTATTATCAAATTCAAAATTGTTTCGCTTCAGACACATAAGTCGGTAAAAAAGCTCCAATCTTCCGACTTCAGAGCTAATGTGTGGGTATGACGAAAGACGAAGATAAGTACATACCAATACAAAAAATAGCAGAACTAAAAGGGCTGAAAAGCACACGTTATATCATTTATCGGGTCAAGACATCTTGGATTATTAGCAGTTCCCAACCTTTGCACTCTGCTATGCAATTCTGCCGCATTGCTTCGCTTCGTCAGGTTGTTCACAGGGACGAGTTCCGCTTTGCTACACTCTTGCAAAAATCCGCTACTCATCTGCATATCCTCCGATTCTGATGTCATAATTTAAAAGATTTGCCCATTGATGTTCTTTGATTTCTATATCTTCAGGTGTTTTCAAATTTACTTTATACACTCCATAAATGCTGTTTAAAATAGCTATAATTTGTGTTGCAACAACATTTTTGCCAAGTTTTTCAGAAAGTTGCAGTTTATATTCAGTAAGTTTTGCGTCTATTGTATTCTTTACGATATCAATATCTGCGTAAGAATAAAGCAATATATCAGCATCTATTGAAAAAGTTTTTTGCTCAGGAGATTTTACAAGGACATAATCTGTAAGCGGTCGTACTTTATCATCATTAAGATAATCTTGGACTTTTTTTATTAATTCCTCTGAGGGATTTCCATTTGATGTTAACGGATAGACATAAATAATTCCCGGTGATGGAGAAGTTATAGTTACATCTGTTATTGATTGATGAACTGACAATGTATGATAACGGTAAGCACCTTTACTCCCGGCATTTGAATACTTTTCAGGAGCAAGCCTGATTCTTTCTCTTAGTTGTTCTGCACTTTCGTCATCAGCACCTCCGCTTGTCACTGTTATATTCTCAGCTTTAGAGATATAATCCAGCGGCGTCAGTATATTATTAATAGAACCTATTGAATAATTATTCGATGCAGAGCCGGCAGTTTCACATATTGCCTCAGTTGAAACTGTCAATTCACCTTTTTTTAAGGTTACTTCAGATGTCGTTGCAAATATAAACAGTCCGTCTTTGCTTTCAATTTCAATATTAGCTTGTATTGTAAAATCAAAATCCAATGCCTCATCTACTGAAAATTCAATAGTAGTTCTTGAATAATCAGCTAGAAGTTGTGTTACACCTTGAGGTTCACCGATATGTTTTAAGACATCTAAAGGAGCATAACTCAACAGATTCTTTTTTGCGGTTTCTTGGATTTCAACTCTAAGGATATTTTCTCTATATACCCCCATATCAATAGCAAATCTATCTACCTGAGCAGGATAAAGAGTTTTTCCTGTCAGTTCTTCATATCTTTTAATCCAAGCATTTGTGACTTCTTCAGGGTTACGAGCTATAAAGTTAGGTTCCGGCAGATTAGATGTCATAATGTAACCTCCGCTGTTGAACCTTCATTTGCATCAACCAGTGTCCATTCAATTTTTAATGTGATTTTTTCATTTTCTGATGATGCGGTTATTTGTTTTATTTCAACACGAGGCTCCCATTCTGAAATTGCATCTGTTGCTTCTCTGATAATATTTGGAATGGCTTCACTTATCGGATAATCGACATACAGATATACATCAGAACCAAAAGTCGGGCGATGAGACACAGAGCCTTTACGTGTTTTAATAATATTGGCAAGGCATTGATTAATATCATCAATACCCTCTGCGGCTTCACCAATTTGGTTCAACATCGGTTGCCAATCTACATAAGTAATATCTTCTAATCTTGTCATAATTTATTGAGATTTCGGGGATTTTTTGTTATAATTTTTTATGTAAAGTGTTGTCAATTTTAGAGGTAAATTCATGGATATATCTTTAAGCAGTGATTTTGATAAATTTATAAAAGAACAGATGGCAACTGGGTTATATAACTCTGTCAATGATATTGTCCAAGAAGCAATGAATCTTCTGAAATTAAGAAAATCTGTGCCACAAGAACGTATCGATGCATTTAATGCAGAACTTCAAAAAGGCGAGGATGATATAAAAGCAGGCAGAGTGATGGACGGAGAAACTGCTTTTAAAAAACTTTTGTCTAAGTATGAATGATTTAAATCTTATTATTACCGAACAGGCATATAATGATATGGATTTAATTTCCGGCTTTATAGCCAAAGATAACGTGAATGCAGCAAAAAAACATTTAAATTTGCTGTTAAAAGTCTGTCGCAGATTGACTGAATTTCCTGAGTCTGGCATAAAAAGACCTGACTTTACTTATAAAGATTATAGGTTTTATATAGTAAAAAAGAGATATATTATTGCATACAGAGTAGAAAATAACAACTTGTATATTTCAAGAGTCCTCACTGCTTATCAAGATATCTGTGCTTTGTTATAATCTTTCCATTTTTTATTCCTTTCTTACATTGTCTTATTAGGTGCAGAGGTGGGATTTCCTTGATTACCTGTGTGAGTGTGAGTATTATAAGTATCTCTTATTTTTTGCATCGATGAAGTTTTATCAGAAATATCAGAATCCGAACTAATACCTTCAGTATTTTTAAAGTGACCTTCATGTGTAATATCTCCTACAAGTTTTATATTTTTAAATGATGCTGTAAGTGTGTCAGTTTCTTTGTTTATATTCAGAAAAGAACCGTTTTCTAAATTTATGGACATTTCTTTTTCTGATTGTTCTGGGGGAAGATCTTCGGTTGAATATATAGCTCCAAGGATTACACCATCTTCAGAGTTTTCATCCATAAGACAAGCGACTTGTTCCCCTATATCCAACATTGAATAAAATTTATCTTTTAATGTTTTAGCTTTCAGTATCGGCAGCCAAAAAGAAGTGCTGTCATCATCTTCAAATCGTACTCGTGCTTCGACCTTTGATGCATTTATTTGAGAAATAACGCCAAATCTTAACACTTTTTCCTCCTGTGGTACTCGGTTTCACCTGCGTTCCTACGTCGGTATAGAACGGTTACGACCTCAAACGCCTTGCCTACGCAAGCCGTTTCGGTCTTCACACACTGCTCACGCACTCTCCACCTCACAATATGTTTTATAGCCGGTGTTTCTGTCAATGACTTGTCTAACTTGTTTTATATGATATTTGCCGCTGAAATGCCCGATTCCTTTTAGTTCAATATTTAATCCTGCGACTAAATAAGGATTGCCGACAAGTTCTATTGAACCTTGAATTGTTGTATCAGCAGTTGATAATGCAGCCTTGGCTTTTTGAACAGCCTGCTTTCTGTTTGCACAACGCACAGTGATTTTTAATGTATCGCCTTTTTTGACATTTTCATTACGAGCAGAGGCTTTGACGGTCTTTTTCTTTTTCGGATCATAATATGAAACCTGTACAGATTTATACTTTTGACTCGTTTTTTCTCTAAGGTTTATTCGAGATAAGTCTGATTTATAGAATATCTGTGTTGACTTTGCACCTTTGAGCTGCTGTACATCGTAAAAAACAAGATTTTTGTCAGTAACTTTAAAAATATATCCGTATTCTTCAGCAAGACGGGACAAAAAAGTCAGGTCACTTTCTTTATTTTGCGTTATTCTATCGACCTGTATATCTTCAATATCGCCAATCAAAGTAAGATTGTGTTTCTTTGCAACTTTTAAAGCTATTTGCTTTAATGTTGTACTTTCATAGCCTTGAGAATTTTTTTGTCTAAATGGCTTTTTTATCCCTGTTGCAAGCCCTTTAACAATAACAACATCAGGCGGTGTATCAAATTCAAGTTCATCAATTTCAAAAACGCCACAGTTTAACAGTTTTGACAGGTCATATCCAATGTGAGCTTCAAGGCAATCGCCTTTTGTGGGAATCCACGCACCTTGCCATAGGTTTTCAGAGTCTTCAAATGTAATTTGAAGTTCATCAGACTCGCCGTCTTCTACATCCGTATTCCGTTTAAGGATGCCCTCTTAAAAATAAAATTATAGGAGAGAGAATGGGTAGATTACAAGAATTACGTATTAATGCGTACCTTTCAGAAGTAGCTCGTGGCTACAAAAACAATGCATTTATTGCCGAACACTTATTTCCGACAATTCCATCAGAGCTTGAGAAAATTGATATATTTCAATTTAACAAAGAGGCTTTTGCTCTCCACGATACAGAAAGAGCTATCAGAGCAAACTCTAATGTGATTTCACCTAAAGGTTTTACAAAACACACTGCAACATTAGCTGAGCACGATTTATCATATCCTATTGATTATCGTGAGGAAAATGAAGCTAAAAAAGTGAAATTACAGCTTCACGCAACAAATGTTGTTTATCAGGGATTGCTTTTAAAGCATGAAAAACAATGTGCTGACTTGGCACAAGATCCTAAAAACTATCTTGATGGAAACAAGATTGCACTATCAGGCACATCCTGTTTTACAAATAAGGATTCTGACCCTCAGGGTGTTGTCGATGATGCAAAAGATGCCGTATCTAAAAAAATTGCGGCTGATCCAAATGTTATGGTCATCGGTCAGGATGCCTGGCGTGTACTGAAAAAGCATCCTCAATTAAAAGGGCTGATATCTGATAATCTTAATAAGCTCGTTACAATTGAGCTTTTAAAAGAAATTTTTGAAGTAGAAAACATCTACATTGGTAAATCAATATTTGCTAATGAAAAAGGTGAATTTGTCAGGATTTGGCAAGACAACATTATTCTTGCATATGTTCCTGAGCTAACATCTAGAACAGAATATGACCCTTCTTTTGGATACACAGTTAGACTAAAAGATGCTCTCAATATTGATGAATATTCCAAAGAAGGCAACAAGGTCAAATATATCAGGGCAACTGATATTTATACCCCATTCTTAGTCGGAGCTGAGGCTGGATATTTAATTTCTAACACAAATGAATAATTAAAGGAGCAAAAAATGCCAAAATATCTGGTTAGACACACCACTCTTTTGCATAACAAAAAAACATACGGTGAAGGGAAAGAAATTGAGCTTACAGAAGAGCAAGCTGCTCGCATTCCTGATTTTGTGGAGCCGATTTCTGAAAAAAAGACTTCTACTACCAAAACTTCAACAAAGTCAGACTCAAAGTCCGAGTCAAACAAAAACTCTGAAGATTCCGAGCAACAAGATGGAGATAAGGAATAATGACAGAAAAAACATATAAACCAGTTCTGATATCTTCTATAACCCCCAAAACAAATATTAAAAAATGTCGTTTTATCGGTTTTGATGGCAATTACTGCACGGCAAATGCTAAAGCCTACGGTGTTGCTGATGTTGATACGGATATGGAAGACATGCTCCCGGTTGGATTAATTGGAATTCTTTTGGTAGAAACCGGCGGAGCTGTTACCGTTGGTGCAAAAATCACTTCAGATTCAGAAGGCAGAGCTGTTGTTGTTTCTGATAGTGAAGAATGCAACGGCTATGCCCTTGATGAAGCATCTGCCGCAGGTGAGTTTATTAGAATTATCAGAGGTATATAAACATTAATAAATCACGTTGATTCTGATGCACATACAGGTATTGCAGAAACGATAAATGACAGTGTATCTGATACACATTCAGATGGTATTTTTGAAACTATCAAATCAATATTACATCAGATTTTTTAAATTAAAGTTAGGAAATAAAAATGATTACAAAAGTTGGAAATAAAAACATTTCACAAAAAAAGTATTTTAATTTTAATGAAAATAAATTTATATATAGCACAACTACTTCTGAACCAACAAAATCCAAATACCTACATGGAGATGAATTATTTAATGCTTTAAAACAATATAATTACGCATCAAAATATTACAATGAAAATTTAAACAATAATAAGCCTGTCATAACAGATGCCAAAACCTTGAATCAAGTATTACAGGATCCTAAAGCATCAAAAAATTTATACCTGTTTATCGGTGAACGAGCTCGTTATGAAATTTCTAAACTCAACAACAAAGCAAAATTAACACAACAAGAAAAAGATAAATTAGTAGGATTAAAAGAAATAGCTAATGCTTTTCCAACTGTTGATAATTATATTCCACAAAAACAACACTTATCTTTTAAAGGCGAAATTAACAAAGATCAAAAAACCAATTGTCATTTAGCAATACATACGGCAAGTGCTATATGTGCTGGCTTATCTGGAATGATGGGAGAAGGTGCAGCTGTTGGAGCAGACACACCATTTCTCTGGGGTACACAAGGTTTAATGTTTATGTCTTTAAAAAAGATATTAAATGTAGACCATGTATGGGTGTAGCTAAAAGCAGTGATATAGAAGCAATAATAAAGTTATATCTTGGTACTAAAAATATCGAAAACCTAAATATAAGAGAATTAGTTGATGAATTTGAGAAAGTGCAACCTAATGCGGCATATAGCAATGCTCAAATACAAAATATAATGTCGAATTTACCATTTAATAGTTCTATATCTCAAAACCAATTATTAGATAGAATAAAAAATGAACCACCAGCTATTTCAAAGCAATCAATAAATGACTTTAATGATGAAGTAAAACAATTAAGTTGATTTTATAATCAAAATTGAATGAATAAAAAAAACGACTTAAAGTCGTTTTTCAATTATGGCTTTCATATCCTTTGTTAATGCGGATAATAAGTAAAAACCTAATTCACGAGCTTTTGTCATATCAGAAGGTGCACTGCATTGTATTTTTTCTATATTTTTAAAACATTTAATTCTTTTTATTGCATCAACAAATTTTACAGCGTATTCAATATCTTCAACAGATTTATGTTCAATCCATAAAATTTTATCATTACAGCCAAAGCATCCTAAATACAAATCTACATTTTTATCTGTACCTGGAATATAATTAAATTTATAGCCATCAGTTTTTCCAATTTTTGTTATATTGGCTCGCAAGAAGTCTAATTGTAGCTTAACAAAATCATCTGCAGAAATTTTATCTTTAATTTTTATTTTTAAATTAACTCTATGATCTTGTAATGTAATAGGGTCTAAATTTTTAGAATCAGATGTTGAAAAGATTAAGGTTGTTTTATATTCATCATTTAATGTCGGCAAAAGATCTTTTATGTCACCAACAGCATTTCCCTTTTGTATCAAACTATCAAAATCTTCAACATACAATAATGTTCTTTTTTTAGTTTTTTCATGATTTTCTTTACATTCTTCTAAAATAGAATCAATTGTCGCAAGATAATCTTCATTACTCATACCAGTTTGTCTATTTATTTTTAAATAATTAGCATTAGCTCTGCTAACCAACCATTTAATACTTTCTTTACTCTCATTAATATCTTTTCCTTCTATCATTATAGCATTTGGAATAGAAGCGGCTTTTGCTTTGTCTTCACTATTAAAGAATGATAAAAACTCTTTTATAAGCTGACTTTTAACAAAAGCTGATTGTAATGTTTTTTTTGCTTCTTCTTCTTTTTTTAATTTTTCTAGAGCAATATTTTCTAAATGTAAATAGCTTATAAGTTTTTTAAGCTTATTATATAAGTTATTTTTTTCAATATAATCAGGCCAAGTTAACCAGTCTTTATATGTTTGTGTATTAAACCATTTGTCATAATTTCTGTAATATTCAGGAGGTCTTGGTGGTATTTTGACTTTTTGTTTCAATAATAATTCATGGTAATCATAATCAGTTGTCGGTTTCTCCGCTACGGGTATACCATCATCTATACCATATTTATACCTATTGTCACTATCCAAATCTTTAGGCCAGTCTTTTATTCTGATTTTTGCAATTCTTTCAGCAATCTTTTCTTGTTCGTCACTATAATATTGACCATTAAACCAACGGCTTTTGAATGAAATATTTTTATTCATATTTGTAAAGTTATTAATTGGGGCTAGCATAGTTTCTACTAAATTTCCTTTTTGTTATATTTTTTGAACAAAATATAAGCTCCACCCAAAGCAGTTCCAACAAGTAATCCAATACCAGTATTCTTTTTGAAACATTGTTTTGCTCTATTTTTCAATGGGGTAAGTTCTGCATCTATTTTGTTTTGTTGTCTTTTTCTCATGCGTATTCTTGCTGATGCAATATCTTGTTCTGATAGAACTTCATTATCTATTTCTAGAGCACTATCAATACGTTTTTTAATCTGTTTTTCTATAATTTCATCATATTTAGCCAATATAGCATTTTTCTCTTTATTTAACTTAGTTTGATTAAATCCAAGATAATATAAAATACCTGTGGCTGTACCGGCTAGTGAAGACTTAACTACTGAGATCATATTTTTTATCGATTTGTTATTATCTTCTTTATTTATATCAGAAGTGTTTTGGGACAGCACAGTTAATTTTTTTGAAGATTGTTTACCAGTTGTTGCATTATTTGCATTAATATCGATTTCTCTATTATTTTTGCGTTTATTTACTAATACCCATATTGTACCAATTAAACTACCGGCGATTAATCCTATGCCAACACTTAATTTTTTGTGTTTAGTCACTTTGTTTTTAAGTTTATCTAATGCTTCATTTAGTTTTTCTTTATAGTAATGATGATTACTATACTTTTTTCTCAATTCGTCAATTTCGTCAGGCCATAATGGTCCGCCAGATTTTTTTCTGTATTCAACATAGTCTTGAACATCTTCTTCTATTTCATTGAAATGTTTAGTTAGAATATTTTCTTTTTCTTTGTTGAATTTATCTTTTGATAAAGCCGAATATACTAATCCAGTACCAGCACCAATAGCAGCTAAACCTACTACTTTTAGTCCTTGTGAAACATACGGATTGTTATCTTTACCTGAAAAAGTTACTTTATTCAGCATATCTTGTTCCTATTTTCTCTTTTTCGTAATTGTATTTATCTAGATACTCTTTTGTTATTCTAATTAAATCAGTATTATCATTTTGATTATAATCATTAATTGCATCCATTATATAATCAGTGTTTACGGTATCACCACACTGCTCAGCAGATGTACAAGCCATATCCATCATTTTCTTTAAATGAGAATTACTATATACTTCATCAGGATAAGTTTCTGTTAACTTTGATATAATCCTATCATAATCTATATCATTTTGGTTAGCATCTCTAAGATAATATTTCAAAACCGCTTTCATATTATCTTTATCTGGTGGATCTAATGTAACAATTATACCTGTTCTGTGTGCATTTCTCAATGGTTCTGGAATTTTTAAAGGATCATTTGTATTAAGAAACAATGTTACATGGTTTTCTTTAGAACAATCATTCATTAATCCTTTTAGATATTGTATAAAAGCACTTGAAGTTAACTTTTTATCAAAAAATCTGTCAAATTCATCAATTAATATAATTGTTCGTTTATTAGTTTTCAAAAACTTTTCTTGAGCTAAAGCAAGTTTTTTCTCAATATCGTTTATAAAAGCATCTTCTTTATCAGGTTGCTTTCGCCCTATTACTGTCATCTCTATAAAACTACAATCCGCTTCTTCTGCCAGTGCTTTTGCAAATGTAGTTTTACCACATCCTGTCGGGCCATAAAATAAAATAGCATTAGGTATTTGTCTGTCAGGAATTTTTCCTGCTTTTTCATCATCAACATAATCAATGAAATTTGACTGCAAAACGGCTTTTTCTTTTTGATAACCAGCAATTTTCTTTAATCCAAAATCTTTATCAAAACTTTCTCTGCGTGAATTTATATTTATTCGTCTTTTAGTTGCTTCTACATCAGCATTTAAAGCAGAGATTACTTCCTTACTATAATTCAAACTTTGGGCTAATTTTATAAATTCATCTCTAAATGCCAATGTTTCTTGTTCTCTTTCTGTAAATAGTGCTTGCATTGTTCTTGCACCATCTATCTCTTTATTCATATCATTTCTTAAAGCGGCTCTCTTTTTTTCTGAAATATCAAACCATTTATCCCAAAATCCATCTTTTATTGCTTCAATTTTTTCTTGATACTTCGCCCTAATCTGATCTTCCTTCTGTATATATGAGATTAAAAATTTGACTTCATCTTGTGTTAAATTTTTATAATCTTCTCTAGAAAATAGATTCTCTACAACCTGTTTGGCATCTTTATTTTCTGATTTGTTAAATATATTATTATCTGCGTTCTGATCCTGAACGCCTCTAAATGAAACTGTATCTTTTATAGGATCTGAAAAATATACGTTGTTGAATTGATTATTAGTAAAATTTTTGTTGTAAGAATATTTATTCAGTTTCTGTGTAACATTAGTAGCGATTGGCTTAATATACATTTCATTGCTCTCCTTTTTATACATTAAATCCACTAAAAATTATTTTTGCTATATTTTTCTAATATTGTTAAATTATCTTTACAAAGAACTAATTTTACAATAATATTGAATAGAGTTATTGTGTTTATAAGGCAATTATTTACCTTGTAAACACAAATAAATAAGGAAGTAAAACTATTTTTAAGAAAGCTATTGTTTTTATAATTGTAATTATATTACTCAATTTAAATTGTTTTTCTTCAGCAAACAATTTACAATACAAAATCCTAAAAGTCGTTGATGCAGACACTTTTTATATTGATTTCAACAAAGATGGATACGCTCAAAAAAATGAAAAAGTCAGAGTTAAGCATGTTGATGGTTTTGAAGTATCTGTTAACAAGCCGCTTGATTTTAAAAGTAAATCATTAGGCCTTACAAAACATCAGTCTTTAGCTTTAGGATATATGGGCAAAAAATTTGCAGAACAACATCTTTTGAATAAAACAGTAACAGTTATTATCGACTCGAATTGTCCAACTGACAGATATAACAGAAATCTTGTTACAATATTATATGACAGCTGCAAAAACTATGAAGAAGAGCTTTTAAAAGCCGGATTAGCAATTGTATACAAAAAAGCTGATGATTCATATAAATACAAAAAATATGAAAATACAACAAAGATAAAAGAAAACGCTCTTAAAATATCTAATTTAAACCTTGTAATTTTAAACAAAAAAAATGGTGAGTTTCATAAGCTATGGTGTCCTGAGATTTCAAAAATAAAGTATGCAGAAATTATTGAAGAACCAAACATTCCAGAATATCCAAAACCGAGATGCTGCTACAAAAATCAAAAGCCCGAATTAGATGTTATTGAAAAGCCTTTGCCGGATATTTCAACTCAAAACCTAAAAATATTCTTTATCGATGGGTATAAATATAAAAAACCGTCAGGAAGATGCAGAACATCAGCCTGCCAAGCATTACTTTCTGAAATCAACAGTGCTCAAAAATCCATATACTTTTCAATTTATGGACTTGGCGGTCAAAATGAAATATTACAGGCTTTAATTAGAGCACAAAGGCGTGGTATTGATGTCAAAGGTGCAGTTGATATGACTGAAAAGAACATTAACATTTATGACAATACAGAAAATATGATTCGTCAGCTAAAATTTATTAAAAATGATTATCAAATAGCCGACAAAAATGTTCGTGATGATTTTGGATACAAGTTTGATATTACGGCGGCAATTATGCATGACAAATTCTTTGTTTTTGATGGTAAAAAAGTTTTTACAGGTTCCGCAAACATAAGTAATACCTGCATTGGCGGATATAACACAAATGTATCTTTGCTAATTGACTCTCCAAAGGTCGCAGACCTGTACACAGAAGAATTCTCGCAGATGTACAATCTGAAATTTCATACAATTAAAGCTCCTATACAAAACAACACCAATATAAAAATTGACAATAATACTTTGCTATCTGTATATTTTGCTCCTAAACACCAAGTTTTTAGAGGTGATTTACATAAGGTTTTATCAAGTGCAAAGCATCATATCTATGTTGAAATGTTTTATCTTACAAACAAATTTCTTGTTAATGATCTAATTGAGGCAAAAAAACGAGGGGTTGATGTTAAAGTAATTGTTGACGCAACAAGCGCAGCAAACAGATATTCCGGGCATCATAAACTAAGAGCCGCCGGGATTCCAGTGAAAACTGAAAACTGGGGAGGAAAGATGCATTCTAAAGCAGCAACTATTGATGATAAATATTATGTAATTGGCAGCATGAACTGGACAGGTAAAGCAGAATTACATAATGATGAAAACCTACTGATTATCAATAATGCAAAAGTCGCCGCAGCAACAAAACAACACTTTTTAAAGCTGTGGAATATAATTCCTAATAGGTTTTTACACTTTGACCCGTCACCAGAAAGCCCCGATTCCATAGGTTCATGTATGGATGGAATCGATAACAATTATAATGGATATGCTGACCTCGGTGATTTTAGCTGTCGTTCGTATTTAATGAAACTGAATCAAAGGTGACAAAACTTACATAAATTTTGTGAGCCAAAATCATCTTCATCAATAAAATCACGGAAAAGGTTATTGGTTATTTGGGCTTTATGTTGTTCTTTTCTTTTATCTTGCAGTTTTTTATAGTCTTCTTTTATTTTCTTTATGTTTTCAGGTTTAATCATATCTTTTAAAGAATATTTCATATTAAATCCCATACGTCCCGACTTTATCTTGTCACAATCAGTATATTCATATTCCATTGCCTTTTTGTAAAGGTCTGGATGATTTTCATAAAGATTTATCCAATCCATACAGCTTTGATAAAAACAAAAATAACAGCCTGAACGTTTTCTCCATTTGTAATAATTGGGATAGCCTATACCTTCGTTTATAAGCAAGTCTTCAACATCCTGCTTATTGATATTGTATTCAATAAACGGAAATTTCTCGTTTATCAAATTATCTTGGCCCGATGCTTTTGCTCTGTCTCTTTCATCTGCCCTTATGCCAATATACAGGTTAACAATACCTTCTTCACCATCTTGTTTGAATTTAGTTTGAATGTAATGCCTAAATGTTTGTGTTTTTAATAGAATAGTACACCATCTATGCGAATGAGAAGGCAGGAAGTTCGTTGCAATCAACAAATCATCAAAGCTTTTATATGGTTTTAACCTTGTAATTGTTTTTCCTGTAAAAACTTCGATTTTATTTAAATAGTCGTATGTTTCCGGGATTTCATGTTCTGTATCAGCAAAAACATACTCTATATTCTTATGTAGTTCTGGCATATTATTTTTAATAAAAAATGCCAGTGCGGATGAATCTTTCCCACCACTTAAACTCAATATATTATAAATCTTTTTTTTCATAATAATTCCTCACCAAGTATATATCTTTTAACCGTTTATTATTTTTTTTGCAATAAGCAATTGTTTATTTTTTGAAAGCTTTAGCAGTTTTGAAAGAATGTCCTGCATAGTTTTATCAAATTTTATTTCAGCAATACCGGCTGTTGATTCTATTATCAAAAAACTATTCGCTAATTCTTTTAGTTTAATTTTAAAATCTGCGACATCTTCATCTGTCCAATCTTTTGGTACTCTTGAACCGTTTATAAAAGTGGCAATGCGTTCAATCCATAAATCATCACCGACTGTATCTTCTTTTATATTTCTGTACAATACTTTTAGTTTTTTATCATTCAGATAATCTTCAACAAGCTCAAATCTTTTTTTCAAGCTATGCCTTTGCGAATCATTAAATACTTCAAATAAGAATAAAAGCAGCTCTTTTTTTAAAGAAGAGTAGTTATCTTGCAATTCTTTTATACAAAACTCAAATTTACTAATAAATTCAGAGCCACAGTAGCAGAGAAGTTTATCATCAAGTATATTAGGTATATCTCTGTAAAATAATGATACAGGGTCTTTTGCATGTATAACAGCATTTCTGAAACGAATACTGTTTGTACTTATCCGGGAAGTGTTTAATGTATATTTATCTAGAGATTTTATTATAGAAATCAATCCTTTTGTAATAGTCAACAGATTATTACTTCTGCAAGGTAATAGAAATGCAGAGATATCCTCTAGAACTGGTAAATTATCAATAACAGTTCTTTGTACCTCAAAACGTTCAGGACGATGTAACATTCTAAAAAACATATTTGAATCTAATTTCAGTTGAAACTCAAACAACTCATAAATAGCTAATTCATCTTTTATCTGCACCAGAGCATATAACAGCAAAATTGATGTTAAAGACTTCGTGAGCCCATATGGCTTGTTCATAAATTTGTGATAAAAATCTACAAGTTTAATTCTTATATTTTGCGCAAGATATTTTTTGCATCAATTCTAACTTGACTAAATATAGAATGTTTATTAAATATTTCTCTATATATATTGTGTTCCATAGAATACTGTTTTATTTCTATACCTTCAAGAAGATGTTCTGCCAGTTGCCTTATTGCTTTTGAAAGAGTGGCAGGCTGTTTTTCTAATTTCAAATATTCTAAGTTTGTATTAGGACGTTTCGGATTTTCACCGTCTGCCCACGATACAGCAGGATTATTGTTGATAAATTCCAAACCTTCAGCAGTTAGTTTTAAATCTTGTTTAATCTTTGTTACAAAGGCGTTTTCATAGATAAACCTTTTGGCATTTGAAATCTCAGTTGCAGTTAGCCCAACAATAAAAGTAGCTTCCTTTTCCTGAAATAATCTGGGGTTTGTTTGTACACATTTTAGTAATTTTGCAATGTGCAATTTTTCGGGGTTTTTCTTTTTCATTGTAAATTCCTCTGTCTAGTAAACTAATATCTTAATTGTAGAAGTATATAAATCGGGCAATTTTGATAAAATTTAATATGGCAAATTTATATTTTATTTATTATAGCAAATTTTTTTTACCCTAATGGGTACAATTTTTTGCATGTGGATAAAAAAATATGTTACTTCATTTTATGTACATGTAACAATTACTTATATTATTACTTCACTTACTAATAATTTTGCTATACTTATAGTAAGTTGAGGTCACTAACATGAGAATTTTACCTGTTGCATCTAACAAATTTGTAAAAAATGCTGTCAATTTTAAAGCTGATGTCGTTATTTTGCCGAGTTCGGCAAGAGATAATCAACCGTATGAAGATAAAATTATACTTGAATCTGAAACAGAAAAAATAAAAAAAGAACTGCAAAGACGTTTTCCATCAAAAAATGACAACTTGCAGATATTTTTACAACCTTCAGGATTCAGAGGAAATTCCAATAAAGCCCACTATTGGAATGAAATCAAAGCTTTTATCGGGTACAAAGATACAGAAAAAGCCCGGCAGGATATTTTGAGAAAAAATCAAACGCCACCTAATGAAGATTATGTAACATTACAGCCCGATACAATTGAAAAAATAAAAAACAGAGATCCTGAAATAATTAAAAAATTAGAAAAAAAAGTTGAACATGAATCTACAAATTATTTAAAAGACGATATTGCTGATAATATTAAATTAAACTTTATAGATGATATTGAGGCAATAATAAAAAATGCGTTAGATTATGGTTTGACAGAGTGGGAAAAGCCACAGGCTGCACCATTGTCTCCTGCTCCTGATGACAAAATTGATATATTACTTCCAAACTGGCTATAACGTAAACAAATATTACATGTTTTTTCAAACTTGCATTTAGAAAGTCAATTATGACTTTCTAAATGTTTTTAATAAGTTATAACAGTAGGAAAATGTGTAAATGAAGGTCACTTTAGGTAGTAACAGGACAATTAAATACGTAACACGTATTGGCGAAGTTATTAACTCACCACACCAGCGTTTAATTCTTGGTGCTACTGCACTTGCTACACAACCTTTTATAGACTTAAATAATAAAAAAGCGGATAAAGAAACTAGAGCCGTATCAGTTGCACGTACAATAGGAAAAATTATAGCAGGAACTATTGTCGGTGTTGCCGTTAGAGCAGGCAGCATAGCGGCAATAAAACGGTTTTCGGGAGCTGAACTCAAAACAATAGATGGAATTACAAAAATTTGCAAGAAGACAAACAAAGACATTTTTGTTCCTTTATTTGCAAAAATAAGACCGAATATATCTCAAGCTGATTTTGCTAAAGAATATAAAAACTATACAAATGCTCTAGGAACCGTGGCTGCAACAGTTGCAATGATTTTTACTAATTTTCTGATTGATGTACCTTTGACTAAATTTATTACAGATAGTTTAACGTCAAAAGTACAAAAAAGCATAGACAAAAAAGAGGCAGGAGGCACAAAATAATGACGACTCCATCTCTTTATCAAAGAGCATTAGCTCAAATTTATAAATCATATTCTCACGATGTAGGCAAGGCTCTTGTGCATATGGGGACAATCGGATGGTTATTTTCTGCACTTGCTCAGGTAACAATGATTGCTACAAATAAAAATATTGAAAAGAAAGAGAAACAGTTTCTTATTCCTCAAGAAATTGCAGACGGAGCAATAAATGTCGGATTATTCTTTACTATAAGTAAACTAATCAAAGATTATGCAGATAATCTTGTTGAAAGCGGAAAGATTTCACTTGAAACTACTGAACAAATACTTTCAAAATTCAGAAATGATAACCAAACACGCTCAAACTGGGTTGAAGGAATCATTGAAAAATATACAGAATCTGTCAAAAATAATAACACTTTAAGTGCAATTGAGAAAAAAGATATATTAAAAAAGTCAAAACAATATAGAACCTTGTTTTATGAAAAAACAATAGGTGAACTGGAAAAATCAGCAAAATCATCAAGTCTTGCAGCAATTGCAAACAAAAATAACACAACAGTAAACAAAGAACTTTTAAACCTTTTAAAACATGGGCAAAAAGAATTCCACGGATTTAAAAACGGAGTCGGAGTCATTGCAGCTATCGGAGCATCTGTTCTTGCTTCAAATATAATTACTCCTGTATGCAGAAATATTGTAGCTAACAAGTTTCAAGATAAATATAAAAAGAAGATTGATAGAAAGCCTGTTTACAGTTATACACCATCTGCAACATTTAATGCGTTTAAAATATAGCTTATTTATAAACAATAGTTTTTACAATTTTTTGTATTAACATAAGCTGTTCATTGCTTGCAGTCAAAAGATCTTCATTTATAGCATCAATTCTGTTTTTGTCAGTTTGAGACATCCTGACATGATTAAAATCAAAGAAATATTTTAATGGCTTTCCAAAAAGCTTAGCAATGATTGCAAGACTTTTTATAGGTGGACAAATATTTCCTTTTTCTAACTGACAAACAGCACGTGCCTGAATCTTTAAATGTTTTGCCAACTCAGCCTGTGTCATATCATTTTCTTCACGTAAAATTCTGACAATTTTCCCTACTTTTTGATTTATTGATAACATATAATTCTACCCAGCTCTACTCTATATCTTAAATTTTTATTATTTATAAATGATGTCTTTGACAACTTTGGAAATTATTTTTAAATCACTTATTGATGCAACTTTTAAATCTTCAACAATTGCATTAATTGCTCTATTTGCGTTTGTTTCATCTGCAATATCTTTACCTGCAAAAAAATAAGCAGGCGTTTTCTTAAAAATAGTACAAAGTTTATCTATCAATGCTGTTGATGCAGATTTATGACCATTTTCTATCTTTGACAAATGTTTGTCACTAATAGATAACTCATCGGCTAATTGCTTTTGAGTAAGACCTTCAAGTACTCTTAATTCTTTAATTTTTGTTCCAACCAGTTTATTTGTTGCAGTATTCTCCATATCAAAAGAATAATATTTATTTTTGTACAATTCCAAAATACAAGACAACAAATACGAATATTTGGGCACCTTAATAAAAATATGTTAAGATTTATCCATTAAAAAGGAATTCAGATGAAAAAAAAGTCATTAAGAATTTTAATTCTAATATTTTACATTTTTATTTCTAATAGCAATGTGGCAAAAGGTTTTCAAACCAATACTGATAAACTAAAATCAACATTTGGAAACTCTATACAGTCAAAAAAAGAAATAAATCATAATATCCTATCAAACGAAATAGACATATTGTTTTCTAAAGATAAGTATAGAGAAACAATTTTTCTCTTAAATGATGCAATAAAAACTAACCCTAATGAGGCAATATACTATGAAAAACGTGGTTTTTGTTATCTTAAAATCAAAAATAAAAATCAAGCAATTCGTGATTTTTTTAAAGCAATTGCCTTATATAACCAAGCTGATAGCAATGGTACAGAATCAGCAGATTATTTAATTAAACAAATTTATTCAATATCTAAAGAATATCGTAATAATAAAGCAAAAATTTCTGCCTTATATCCACAAATAGATATTTTTTTTGAGAATTACTACGAAACTAAAATCGGGAATTTTGTTTATTATATACATCCTAAAAAATGGGATGAGCTAACTTACGAAAACAAAATCAATCTATTACAAGAAGTAATTTGCTTTTCAATGTTTTCACAAATCTTAAATAAAGAAGCTCCTCTATATTTTTTGACAGAGGGTGATATAAAAATAAGAAGCTCTATTGATGGTATGCAATTAATTAAAAGGCTACCAGGTAGAGGAAAACAGGAAAAATTATTTAAAGATTCCAGCCTGCAAAGTCTTTGCGAGAATTTTCGTTTAACTCCTGCATATATAAAAGAAAATCCTGTGACACAAGATGATTTATTAAACGCTTATTTAGATAAGGTCTATGCAATATTCGATGATAATACATTTGGTAATATAAATCGCTCTTTTAGCATTAAGATTAATCGTGAAGGAAAAATATTATTAATAACACTTAATGATTCACCTTGGAAGGACAAAATAGATGGTAATGCCTTAAAAATAATTCGTAGTTTAGAACCTTTTCCTAAAATTCCTAATGAATACAGAAAAGATAATATTGAAATACGCACATTAATAAATATTTCTGATAAAGATTAAAGCTAATTTTTATAAAGGAGTTAGCAAATATGTTAAAACTTAAAAATTATTAATTGATATGATATACTATAATTTCAATAAAGTTGCTATACGGAATTATAAATGTACATAGATTACCATTTTGATAAACCCAAAATATATGAACAAGAAGATTTATTAGGTTATACAAATTTTTTGGACCAAGTTTTCGCTTATCTTGACTACTTTTTATTACAAAAAGAAAGTAATATTATTGGTATTACTGCAAATTGGGGTGATGGAAAAACCACGGTATTGAATTTTTTAAAACAACGAATCAATTCAAAGTATATTGAACTAAATCCCCCCAAAAAGAAGTTTAATAAAATATATTTTAAAAATCTTATTCTTAAAGAAATAAAATATATTGTGATATATGGGCTTTTTTCTTTTGCTGTACTTCTTACAATCTTTATGAATTATAAAGATAACATTGTATTACAGGCATGGATTGTTGTTTTTAGCTTCTTATTTGGTATGAACAACTTTTCTAATTGGAAGAAATCATTAAAAAAAGTTAAAAATTCACTTTTTTTAGAAACGGATTACATAATTCTCGATTTTGAAGCTTGGGCGACAAAAGATGAAACTCAAGTGATACGAGAGTTTTTAAAAATACTATCTGATAAAATTGATATAGCTGACGGCTCAGATGATTTTAACAAATATATAAAAGCTATTTTAAAGTATAAAAATATTGATTTAGATATTTTCTCAAAAGACGATTCTTTAAGTGAAATATATGAAAGATTACGAATTTCACTGAAAAAAAGCAATAAAAAAATAATTGTTTTTATTGATGATATGGATAGGATGACGGGAAAAGAAATTTATTGTTTATTGAAACTAGTAAAAGTAGTAGCTAATTTCCCTAATACTTTGTACATTTTATCCTACAATAAAGATTATGTAGCAAAAGAACTGGCTCAAGTAATAAGCTACAAACCCGAGGAATATTTAGAGAAGATAATTACAAACGAATACAGACTACCAAATATCAAACCCGAACAAATCAGTGAAATTTTAATGACTGAGTTAGACAAAATTATAGGTTCTGATACTGACAACTATGACAGAAAGAATATTAATATCCTATTAGAAGCAATTATACCTTATTATATCCCTAATTTGAGAAAAGCTTACAGAATCTTAAATGCTTTTACTTTTCATTATGAATTGTTTTTAAAAGCCAATGTTTTAATAAACGTTGCGGACTTATTATATTTGACGATTATAAAAGTGTTTAATTTAAATCTCTATAATAGAATATGGAACGAAAGGATTAATATTTTTGTTTATAAGAGTTTTAAAAATGAAGAAGAAAAAAAGAAATACGAAGAAAAATACATTATAGGTTACATAGAAAGGGAATCTTTGTCTGTTGCTGAAACCATAATTATGAATAAATTATTTTATGATAGTTATGAAATTTATGATGTAAAACGATTAAACAACACAAACCATTTTGATTTGTACTTTTCTTATGAAATTGAAAAAAGCCAAATTTCAAAAATAAAAAACTGGCTAATAAATTTTTCTCCAGCACATCCTCAGGCTGATGATTTGGAACATAGCAAAACAATGTTCTCTGATTTGCAGGATTTGATGTATTCAAACTTGTATTACCAATACAGAGATACAAACTTTGCTTTGGGATTAATTGAACTGATGATAAGATCCCCTAAGTTAGCAAAAGATTTATATGTTGAAAATACAAAGTTCTATTTTAACGGCATCAATCAAAGCTATGTAAAGAATACAAATATCACAGAAATTGCTGAATTTATTGATAAAAACAGAACACGTTGCGAAATAAACCTTTTGGAATGGTTGTTGTTTGATTGTCTTTTTTATGAAGGAACAAACAGTTTAAATCCATCAAGGATACTGACTGATGAATTGGAGAAAATTAAAGTTAATTTACAACAGGAATTAAAAACTAAACTTGAAAGATGTAGTATTCTCGATATATATTCTGCCTTAACAATTGAACGATTAATGCAAACATATAGTTTTAGCGAGATTATAAAAGATAAATTGTTAAAACTGTTACAAGAAAGTGATATTGCAGTTGTATCTGCGCTGCAACAGTTTACAACAGTCGGGCACTCGTCAACCGTTGGTGTATTTTACAACTTGTATATCATCGATAAAATTGAACAACTGGGAATATTAGAAAATTACAGACAAAGATTATTACAGATAAAAGAAAATAGTAACATAATGACAGCATCTGTTTTTATTAACTATTATGCAGGGACAAAAGAATTCGCAGAAACGCCAAAACAACACATTGTTGACAAAGCTATTGATATAATTGAAAAATATACAAAACACGCAACAGAAAATACAATTGATAATAAATAAAATTTTGTGAAATCCTTCACGCAATTTTGTGAAAATTTTTCTGTTAATTTTATAAAATTGCTCAAACTATCTGCAACTTGTGCTCAAACTAAGTGAACGGTTACAATTATTAATAATATTAAGATTTGTAAAAGCAACTTTAATATGGCTAAAACCCAGATATACTGTAGGTTAGGTTAGGTTAGGTGCAATTCTATATAAATAAAATACTTTATTTATATAGAATTGCACCTAATAAAGAAAGGATAATTTATGTCAATAACTGTTAAAGACTTATTTCAATATGACTCAAATTTCGATCAAGCAAAAATTAGACGTTTAACAGGAAAAAAGGATTATAAGAAAAGTGATATAATCGATTTATCAAGGTTAGCAGCATTAAACGACAAAGATTTATCAATTTTTGTTGCAAAAAAAGAAGGCAAATCTTTTGTAAATTCTATAAAAGATGACAATATGCGTACAAAAATAGCAGATGCGACAGGAATTAAAACAGAAAACAAACAAAACAATCAAAGCTGGAATATTCCTGGCAATATACCTATGAATAAAAGTATTTTTACAATTGCACAAGAAACACACGGAAAAACATTTTCTTAAGATTGATTTTTGAGGATATATGAAAGAGGATGATGAAAAACTAAATATAGATTTGACGGTTAACAAAAAGGCGAACCTTTCTACAATGCTTGGTGATTTTGAATTCAACATTAGCAGCTCTACAGTGAATAACGGTATAGAAACAAAATCAGGCTCTATTGGTTATTCAAAAAATCTAAAAGATGTTAGTATCTCTACAAATCTTGAGAAAACAAGCAGTGACTTTACTTATGATACAACCGTAGGGGTAAGCCATAGTTTTGACAATGGGATCTCTACTAATGCGCAATTATTCCACAGTAAAGACGATACATCTTTGACTGTTGGTGTTAATAAAAAATTTTTAATCAATCCCGATAATATCAACAATCTTGAAAATCAAGATAAAGTACGGAAAGAAGAACTTGTAGAAACCGGTGAACGATTTAATTTGCAGTCAAAAATCGGTTACTCACAAGAACAAAACGGTCTGTATACAAAAAATTCCCTCATGTACAGAATTAACAATTCCAACTTTTTGAATACAGAATATACACAAAGCAATAATAATCATGAAATTACTGCAACAGCAGATTTGCAAAAAATAAAACTTGAATATAAAAATAGCGACACAAAAGAAGAATTATTAAAAACAACAACCAATACCTTTAATATAATGACCAAGGGAGTAAAAAATCAGTACAACCTAGGTTTAAACAATTCCAAAATAAAAATCAACGGTGAAGCTCCAGAAACAAATCATAATTTAAACATTGAGGCAGGTGCAAAATTAAACCGTACAGAATATGGAGAATTTAACAGTGGTTTGAATGGTGAAGTTAAAACAGAATTAATGCTCAATGGTGGAAAAATTTCCGGTTACAAATTAGACCTTGACGGTGCTTACAACCATTATGGTGCAGAAAACAATTCAACAACAGACTATCTTGTTAGATCAGCAGTTAGTTTTGGCAAGAACAACGAGTCCAAAAATGTCTCAGCGGCTTTAGGCGGAGATTATCGAATTAATAATTGTAATACAATTTTTGAAGCAGGTGCTAAATATTCAAGTGAAAGTGCACCTTCATTAAAAAATCAAAGTTTTAATACAAACTTTGGTGTATATCAAAATCTCGGCAGAAATTTTGGAGATACAGTAATTTTTACACAGCTGGAAACGGGTAAAAAATGGGAACAAACCTCTGAAGCTAAAAATTCATTAAAATATGTACAAGTATCATTTGGCTCAGATGCCAAAGTGGCTAAAAAACTCTCTCTTAATACGAGAATGACTTATGATACAGGGGAAAAATGGAGTGGAGAAGTCGGAGTGCGATATTCATTTTAATATCAACTTTTTAAAATTTAATAACTGTAAATTAGCCACTCGGGCTATACCAACAGAGCAATTAATTGTATATAGTTTTATGGTTACAAAATTCGGAATCGAAATCATGCTAAACAAAAAGAAAGCCTGTATACTGGTCACATCAATATCAGTATTATTATATGCTCTTATATCCCCATACCTTTTACCCAGTGTCACTATAGATGTAAAAGATGCAATATTTATCAGTTACTATGTTGTATCTATGATTTTCTTAATCGGTTTGACATGTAAAAGAGAAAAAGTAAAACTGGAACAAAAAATTCATCTCCAGCATTCACAAATGGAAACGATTATAAATAATGCACCATTCATTATGTACTTAAAAGATATAGACGGAACTATTTTGCTTGCCAACCATAAAATATCAAAATTACTTGGTATTGATGCAGATGAAGTAATAGGAAAGAATATAAACAACTTTTACAGCAGACATAACCTGTGTTTGAATGAAGATAAAGAGATAATTACAACAAAAAACACCCTGTGTATACAAAGAGAAATTGAAACACCAAAAGGAACATTTGGCTGGTGCAAACTAATAAAAGCTCCTGTGCTGGATGACAACGGAAATGTCGTAAGTATTGTGGTAATTTTTCAAAACATTGATAAAGAAAAAGAGATTGAAGAAAGAAAAAACACATTTATTGCAACACTAACTCACGATTTAAAAACACCGACAATAGCTCAAATCAAAGCAACCGAATTATTGTTAGATAACGTACTTGGTGAAATAAATGATGAGCAAAGAGATATACTTATGCAGATTAAAAAATCTTGCAAATACATGTATGATTTGATTTTTACAATACTAGAGACATATCTGTATGACGAAGGTCAGGTCAAGATTAACCGCACAAATTTTTGCATGCCGGAACTAATACAAGAAGTTATTGGAGAAATATCTAACCTGATGAGAGAAAAGGAGCAAACCATACACATTAGCGCCGACTTTAACATGCACGAAATTTATGCAGACAAAATACAGATGAAAAGGGTAATAATCAATTTTATAGCCAACGCTATAACCTATGGCCAAAACAAAACAGATATTGATATAAATGTTGAAGAAAATGAGGACTCTTTAACCTTTAAGGTACACAACAAATCAACATACATTCCCGAAGAAAAACTCAAAGATTTGTATGAAAAATTTAAAACAAATTCTAATGCAAAATTCAAAAAAGCCGGTACCGGCTTAGGGTTGTATCTTTCCAAACAAATCATCAACGCACATAACGGAGAGGTGTTTGCCTCAAGCAGCAAAACAGGCAACTGTTGCTTTGGTTTTTGTATACCAAAGACTACAAAAACCACTCAATTAGAGGCTTCTTGTCTCCAAAACAAAAGTTAAATGTTTTCTCAAATTCAGGGTCAGTTAAATAATGATAGCTTATGTTAAAGCCTAATGGTTCTTTTTTAGTATCTAATTTTTTATATTTCCTTACTGACACTGTCCTTTTAGAAAGATTCAAAACGTTTGAATAATTTAGCCCTTCAAATGTACAAAAAGGAGCTTTTAGCTTACCCGTATCGTATTTTGTCATCAAACCGAATGTCCTGCAAAGCACCCCTCTATACTCATATACAGAGCATACGTCATCAATCAAAAAAGGACAATCATACAAAAACTTTTTACCTTTAAATGTTTTTTTCTTTTCCAGAATTAATTTAAAATTCTCTTCTATTTTTTGTTGCTTTTTGATATCTAGTGTCACCAGCCCGTTTAGCAAATACTGCATTTCTGTGGCAGAATATGGAAATTGTGCGTTTTTGCAGCATTTTGCGCATCCTTTTTGACAAAAAATAAAAGGGCTTTGGCTTTCAAAAAAAGTTGAAAGCTTCGAGTCTAAAAATTTCAAATACTTTACATATCCCTCAAGCATAATGCCTCTCTTTACAAAAAAGTATAGCACAACAAAAAAGGAGAATATTTCTATTCTCCTTTTTTTATAAATTGTCTTTGTATATTAGAACAACACAGTCAGCTCTTCACCGGGGTTCAAGCTTGAGTTGTTAGAATATGCAGGTACAATCACATATCTTAATTCATCTGTAACTTCATACACAATACCAAATGCACCGCTTACGATGATTTTGCAAATATCAAATACGCCTTTGCCTACAGTAACAGCCGCATTACCGATGTTTTTAACACCTGCAACCGGTTGCAATGATAATGTATCAACAAAAACATTCGAAATATTATCACCAAACTGTTCAAGTCCGTTGCCTGTTACATTCACGATTGAACCTGCCGAACGACCTGTAACACCGATGATTCTGGCTGAACCGCTAAAAGGCATACCCAAAAGTCTTGCAACGAAATTGGGATTTTTCAAAACATCTGCTTTAGCTTGTGATATGTTTTTGGGGAAACAAATGCATTGATCACCATCTTTTATTTTAGTAAATTTTACTTTAATATAACCGGGGTTTTTAATGCCTGGTCTTGATACTTCTACAACTTCACCCTTAACAAGTGAACCTGCTTTGAAGCATTTACCGTTGATAGTCACATCTTTTGTTGTTTTTGCACTAAATTTATCACCCACATTTGATTGTCTTGCAGATAATCTGTCAGCAAGTTTGATATTGAGTACTGTCGGAGTGTATCCTTGAATAGATGCCGGAGCATTAGGATCTTTTGCAATTGAGTTTTTGTATGCCCAGTCCTGTCTTAATGAACCGACAAGGTAAGCAACCTGTTCTTTTGAAAGATACTCGTCGTTATTAACTTTTGCAGGGTCAGGAATTTGTTCCAACAGTCTTGATGCAACAACCTCTTTTGTAGGAGTAATTGCCCATCTTGGAATATATTGAATATCTTTGCCTTTAAACGGCGGAACAATAAGGCTTCTGTCAATAGGAACCTGAATCAATTGTGCAATGGTTGCAAATACTTCTGCTTTTGTAACAGGCTGGTCGGGTCTGAATTTATTATCCGGATAACCTATCATGACACCCTGACTAAGCGCGCCATATATCCAATCTTTTGCCCAGTAATCAGCAGGAATATCGCTATATGATTTTGAACCTCTGCCTTTGAGCTCAAAACCTTCTGATAAGATTACAGCCAATTCTGAACGCAAAACAGGCATTTTAGGATTAAAGACCTGACCGTTAGCAAAAGGCTGCTGGTCTTTTATCAAAGACATTATGTCTTTTACCCAGGAATCAACAAGAACATTGTCCTTATTTTTTATACCGATTTGGTTTTTGGATTTCATCATTTTACCGCCTACAATATAGACAGAATCGGCACTGATTGTTTCTTGAACTTGAGAACCAAACATTGTCGGGTGAGCATAAGCCTCTGTTTTTACAGTCTGTACTTTATCTGCGGCAAATGCGCATGTTGCAGATACAGAGAGTACAAGAACAGAAGACAAAATTGTTCTGAAAGCTTTCATAATTTACTCCTAACTTGTAATACTACTTTTTCTTTTTCCAGAAAACTCGTGTATCTTATTATCCAATTTTATTAATATATCGTCAAGCATTTTATAACAGACTGTAAATTACACTTTTAAATAAACATAGGCTAAATTGTTATTGATAAAAAAACGGACGGAGGAATTATGTCTATGTTGACTGTAGAAGATTGTATCAAAGATTTGAACCGCTGCAACTGGTATGAATCAGAAGTAAAAGAAACAGGAATTTTAAAAAGTTTTTTAACAGTAAAAAAATATGAAAATCTTTTTTACAAAACACACTCAAACTACAGCAAAAATGAAGAAAATCCTATTATTGAAGACCTGTGCGATAAAATAGAAAAGCAAAAAATAAAAACAGCTGACAATATAACACTTGATATATGGGATATAAACCCATACAGGTGCAAAAGTTATATTATTTTCTGTCAGGGAATAGGAAGCGAAAAAAGCAGCATATTTCAGCAAAAAGCGTATCTTCAGTTTGTTCAAAACGGCTGGGGTGTAATTGCTTTCGATTACAGAGGAAGAGGAAAAAGTCAGGGAGAATTTTCACAGCAAGGTGCATCTCTTGATGTGAAAGCAGTATATGACTATTTAAAAGCAAAAGGAATTAAATCATCATCCATAGGAATAATCGGCCACTCAATGGGCTCCGGCGTTGCTCTGGATTTTGCAAGCAAGGCAGCTACTGCTTTTACTATATTGATAAATCCATTTTCAAAAGCATCTGATATGGCAAAAAACATTGCAAAAAAGGTAAAAATGCCTGCTATTATAAAACGTATTTTGCTTGCAATGCCTTCTTGTTTATTCCCTTTAAAAAATAAATTTGATAATGTAAATGCTTTATCTAAAATAGAAAGTCCTGTTTTGATTATTCACACAAAAAAAGATCGAACCATTCCTGTCAGACTGGCAAGAAAACTCTATGAAAAGAACAGAAAAAGCAACATAACATATCTGGAAATTGACGGTTACGACCACGAAATAAATGCGGAAAAAACAGATATTTGTCTAGACTTTTTGCATCATATATGAACTAAAATTTGCAGAAGTATGTATATGTATGTACTGGCTGATATTTACAGCAAAAAGACTCCCAAAAAATTATATTAACAGAAAATTTTTTATTTTATTTTCGTTAATCTTTTTGATATAATGAACCTTCGGTAAGCAGTTTAGCGAAACATTAAGATAGAAAATTGGGTCCTTATGAGTGTAAATATCAAAAAGAATAATATAGATGAGTTGTTTTTGAATCTGACAGAAAACCCTGTCGGTATGGAAAATAAAGACTTTCGTCTTCAACTGAGCACTATTTACCAGCTTTTTGAAGATGAATTTGAAGATGCTTTTGTCGGGAAAAATACACCGTTGAGAAATACAAACATGTATCTTCTTGAAAACGGTGATTTTTTTGTTACCCCTACAAACAACTTTGATTTTTATGCAAAGTCCAAGGGCTCTTTATTCCGTTTTCGTTCAGAAATCAAAGAAATTGACGTAGACGGCAACAAACAAGACTTGATTGGTTATGTAATAAAACAGGATATTATCTTTGATTACTTTGCCAGTTTTAACGAAATCCTAAACTTTGAAGACGGTACGCCAACATTTAATTACCTCAACAGGTTTGCTTATACAGTGATGAAAATAGTTGAAAAACTGCATTTTATCCCTGTTGTAAAACAAACAGAAAACCTTTTTCAAATCAAATACGAAATATACAAAAACAGCAAAGATGTAACAAATGCAATAAACTCTATAAAATCAGCTATACCCGCTGATTTTATAACAAACGAAGATAAATACGGTTTTAACAAACTTCTGGCAAGTTTTTTAAATTACATTATTTTCAAGTTTCTACATATTAAAGCAACAAAATTTAAAGACGCAAAAGCAGCGGTTTATTTTATTAAAGACGCATCTAACAAAAGATTTTTCCGTGGCAATGACCTTGCTTTGGCAATATCAGAATGGCTTGATGAAATATATATAGGCAAATACAATATACTTCCCGAGTTTGAAATATTAAAGCTTACAGATGATGAATATCAGCTAAAAATAAATGTAAAAAATATCCATACCGGCGAAAAACACAGGATTGAGGAGATTTATGCAGAAACTGTTCATTTTGAAAATTATACAAATCAGGAAATTGTCGACCTTATCGAAAAACAACTAACTTATGTTGCCAGATACTATCCCGAACTGGAAGAATTTTTTGATGAAGACCACCAATTTGAACTTAATATGAACCTTAACGAGGTTTACAAAATAATTGCTCAGATATCCTATTATCTTCAAAAAGCGTCTATTGACGTAATTTTACCTGAAGGCATAGATAACATTATCACACCTCGTGCATCTATCAATGCAAGAGTAAAAGCCTCCAGAATGTCCGAGCTTCGTGACATAATAACCTCTAACGGTGCATCGGCCACAGCGCTAAACGACTTGTTTGATTTTTCATACACTATAGCAATAGGTGATGACAAGTTGTCTGTAGAAGAATACGAAGCACTGACAAAAGATGCTCAAGGGTTGATAAAATACAAAGATCATTACGTGCTCATAGACAAGGAAGAAAATGCAAAGTTAATTGAAAAAGTTAAAAATCCTAAAATTACAGATAAAAACAAAATGGAAATTCTTCATGCGGCATTATCTTCTCAAATGGATGACTATGATTTTGACTACGATGAGGCCTTTGCCAACATATTAAAAGACCTTACAAAAACAGAAGATGTACCGCCGCCAGAATCGCTGAAAGGTGTTTTAAGACCCTATCAGGAACGCGGATTCAAGTGGCTGCACACAAACATAAAAAAAGGTTTTGGATGCTGTATGGCAGACGACATGGGGCTTGGTAAAACCATTCAGGTAATCAGTTTTATACTCAAGCAAAAAGAAACAGGAGCCTTAAAACAGCCAGCTCTTGTTGTATGTCCGACAACACTTCTGGGCAACTGGGTTAAAGAGATTAAACATTTTGCACCTGCTATAAAAACATCCGTTTATCACGGAATTGAAAGACAGCTTGATACAAAAGCAGATGTTATTATTACAACCTATGCAATTTTGAGAATAGATATTGAGCAGATTAAAAAACAAAAATGGTCAATGATGATTATTGACGAAGCCCAAAACATCAAAAATCCGGATACTTCTCAAACACAGGCTGTAAAACAAATTAAAGCTGATACCAAAATAGCAATGACAGGTACACCTGTTGAAAATAAACTGACAGAACTTTGGAGTATCTTTGACTTCATTAACAGAGGATACCTTGGCTCTATTAGAGATTTTCAAAAAAGCTATGCTATACCTATAGAAAAATTTAAACAATCCAACAGGGCCGAAAAACTGCGCCTTGCAATTTCACCATTTATCTTAAGAAGGCTGAAAACAGATAAATCAATTATTTCAGACCTTCCTGATAAAGTTGTGTTAAACGAATACTGTTATTTGACAAAAACACAGGCAGCATTATATCAAAGCGTTCTTGATAACCTTATGTCAGATATCTCCAAACTCAACGGTATTAACAGACGCGGTATGATTTTTAAGCTCATCACAGCTTTAAAACAAATCTGCAACCACCCATACCAGTATCTTAAAAGCGGAGATATTTCAAAAGACGTATCTGGGAAAGCAGAACAGCTTGTTTCTATTACAAAACAAATTCTTGAAAATGATGAAAAAACACTTATTTTTACACAATACAAAGAAATGGGCAACATTCTCTCTACAATATTAAATGACGAGCTTGGTGTTAACCCTCTCTTTTTCCACGGCTCTTTGAACAGAACTCAAAGAGAAGATTTGATTAAAGATTTTCAAGAAAATAAAGATTCAAATGTAATGATTCTGTCATTAAAAGCTGGGGGCACGGGTCTTAACCTGACTGCAGCAACAAACGTAATTCATTACGATCTTTGGTGGAACCCGGCGGTAGAAGATCAGGCTACTGACAGAACTTATCGTATCGGTCAGGATAAAAATGTAATGGTACACAGATTCATTACGCTCGGTACATTTGAAGAAAAAATCGATGAGATGATTAACAACAAAAAAGACCTTGCAAATGTAGCTGTATTTGAAGGCGAAAAAATTATTACCGAGCTCTCAGACGAAGAAATTTACAAAATCTTCTCACTTGGAGTTTAATTCAACTTCACGCAAAACATCTTCAGGGTGGACTGTTTCAATATGCTTTGGCGCAGTTTGTTCAGGTACCGGCAGCTTGTTTACGGTATTTACCGGAGTAATATTATTTACCGGACTAACATTATTTGTCGGCACACCGTCAAGATCTTCAGAATCAGATGATTTGAATTTTAAAAGAAACATTGTATCTTTTGTAATATAAACATCTTTCCCTTCTTCAACATAAGAGAGAGGAGAGTCTTTGTATACCTGGACAACACCTGACTTTAAGCGGTTATTTTCAGGATTTTTCCACACACCTTTTACAAATGACACCCCCTCTGAAAGAAGTGGAATATGAAAGAGCATACCACCAGCAGTAGTAGCGGCAGAAGCAGCCAATCCGGCTTTATCAAGCTCTTTATATTCAGCATACCTTGCGACAAATTCAGGGTCATCAATATTACTTGTTTTTCCGTTATAAGTATACGAAACAGGTTTAAATTTAAAAGAAGCATTTAATTTTGCCCTTTTAGGCTGTTTAACATCAAAAATTTCCCCGTTGATTACAGTCCCGTCTTCAAAAACAATGCCGTTTTTAAACTCGGCACGCTCAAGAACCATAACTTTCATGGTTTTCACAGGTCTTATGGAATTAAACTCACTCAAAGCTGATACTTTCACAGACTTGGCAGCATTAGCAGGAGAGGAAAACACACAAAGTACTAAAAGGGTTAAAAAATATACTGTTTTTTTCATATAAATAACCTTTATTCTGCTGAAAACTCACTTAATACGATTATACAAACGGTTTTTGTAATTGACAATAAAAAATTTATCAAATTTAATAAAAACTGTTGAAAATAAAAATTTAGCATATTATAATTCTTATACAGTCATGAGGCTGTGGTTGAAAATTTAATAAACTAAATGGGATCGTAGCTCAGTTTGGTTAGAGTGCCTGCCTGTCACGCAGGAGGTCGCGAGTTCGAGCCTCGTCGGTCCCGCCATTTAAAAGAAGCCATTAGGCTTCTTTTTTTTTGCTAAAATATGTCCGAGAAAAATTCGTGATAAGGAACAACGTGACGTGAACGAATTTTTTGAGTGTCAATTGAAAAGGTGAGTCAATGGCGGCTCGAGAACTCGAGTCGGCAGTGACGACACTAGATTAGAATTGCAATCAAGGCTAGATTAAGTTGATGTGAGGAAACTATGGAAGAACTTAGAGTTGATGTAAGTAAATTAACAGAAGAAGAAGCAAAAATTTGGAAAGAAGAAGTACAGAATATATGGAAACTAAATCATACAATGCCATATTCTGATGAGTATAATGAACTTTTAAATAAACTTATCCCAAACAGAGGTGAAAATGTTGATGTCAGATCCCCAATTACAGGAGTTAATTTAGGAAAAGTCAAAATCGGGAATAATGTTGTTGTTATGAATGGCTCGTTAATGATGGCTTCAGGAGGCATAACGATTGATGATAATACAATGCTTGCGGCTAATGTTCAACTGATTTCTAATAACCATGATTTAGATAACAGAGCTGTTATAACCTGTTTACCGATTCATATTAAGAAAAATTGTTGGATTGGAGCAGGGGCAACAATTTTAAGAGGAGTAACCATCGGCGAAAATTCTGTTGTAGGAGCAGGTTCAGTTGTGACAAAAGATGTGCCTGATAACACGGTTGTTGCAGGTAATCCGGCAAAAATTATAAAAAAATTTAAAGATAAACATATTGTGACAAAATAATTTCAATAAACAAGAAATACCTGTAAAGCATTTTTAAATATTCATTATAGGTATTTGCTATTTCTTAAAAAATCGTAAATACTAAATTTATGAATAATAAAGAATTTTTACAATATATGGCAACTCAGAACAAGGTCAAAAAAGGCACTGAAGTGTTTGAAAAATTCAACACACAGAGCCAGGAAGCCTTGAAAATAACAATGGAGCTCAATAACAGGTATCATACACCGGAAGAAATTGTAGAAATTTTTTCAAAACTTACTGACAAAAGTGGACAAAAGCTTCAGACTATTTCCTCCTTTTTACACGGATTGCGGAATAAATATCACTCTTGGAAAAAATGTTTTTATTAATGCGTGCTGCAAATTCCAGGACCAAGGCGGAATTGAAATAGGAGACAACGTTTTTATCGGCCATTCTGTAGTAATTGCAACGTTAAATCATGATATCAACGTAGAAACAAGAGCAGATATGACTCCTAAACGGGTAAAACTCGGCAACAATGTATGGATAGGCTCTAATGTGACAATTTTGCCGGGTGTAACTATCGGTGATAATGCAATAGTTGGTGCTGGTTCTGTTGTTACAAAAGATGTTCTCAAAAATACTATAGTAGCTGGGAATCCGGCAAAAATTATAAAGGAATAAAATTATGTACAAAAAAATAATATCAACAATGATTTTAACAAGTTTGATTACTTGTCCTGTTTTTGCCAAAAATAGCTACAAGGAGGCTAATATGAAAAAAAATTACCCAAACTGCAGGAAGAGCCCAACTTGGCACGTTTGCTCCTGAATTTGCACATTTTAATGACGATGTTTTATTTGGAGAAAATTGGAATAATACTGATATTGATTTAAAGACAAGAAGCATAATAACAGTTGTTTCTCTTATGTCACAAGGAATTACAGACAATTCTTTAAAATATCATCTAGAAAACGCAAAAAAAGCTGGAGTAACAAAAGGAGAAATTGCTGCAATAATTACTCATAACGCATTTTACGCAGGATGGCCAAAAGCATGGGCTGTATTTAATTTAGCAAAAACTGTATGGGCCGAAGATAACACTGCTGCAACACAAAAAGATAAATACGCAAATACAATAATGTTCCCAATCGGTGAGCCTAACAATGCTTATGCAAAATATTTTGTCGGTCAAAGCTATTTGGCTCCTGTTTCACAAGAACAAGTAAAAATCTATAACGTAACATTTGAACCAAAATGCAGAAATAATTGGCATATACACAAAGCTAAATCAGGCGGCGGTCAGATGTTAATCGGCGTAGGAGGCAGAGGATACTATCAGGAATGGGGTAAAGAACCTGTTGAAATAAAAGAAGGAACCGTTATTCACATTCCTGCGGGTGTAAAACATTGGCATGGTGCAGCACCGGATTCCTGGTTCTCCCATTTAGCTGTTGAAATTGACGGGGTGGAAACATCAAACGAATGGTTAGAACCAGTTAGCGAGAAAGATTACAACAAGTTAAAATAAAGAGCTTTATGGAAATAAGAGTTTTAAAATATTTTTTGACTGTAGCTAAGGAATGCTCTATAACACGAGCTGCAAATGTCTTGCATTTAACACAGCCTACATTATCCAGACAATTGCAAGATTTGGAAAAAGAATTAGGGCAAAAACTTTTTATAAGAGGCAGCCACAATATCACACTCACACCCGAGGGAGTCATCCTTCGCAAAAGAGCAGAAGAAATTATCGATATGGTAGAAAAAACACAGGCAGAATTTAATGCAATAAGTGAAGCTGTCAGCGGGGACATTTATATCGGAGGTGGAGAAACAGCCTCAATGAAATACATTGCTGAAGTCATGATGGAGCTGCAAAAAGAATATCCCAATATAAAATTTCATATGTACAGCGGAAATGCAGAAGATGTAACAGAAAAGCTGGATAAAGGGCTTCTTGATTTCGGGGTGTTGATTCAGCCTATTAATCTTTCAAAATATGATTACATTACAATACCGCAAAAAGAAATATGGGGCGTAATAATGAGAAAAGACAGCCCTCTGGCTAAAAAGCAAAAGATTACCCTAAAAGATTTGACAGACAAACCCATGATTGCATCACGACAAATGTCAAAAAAATATTCGGCAGATAGCGGCTTTTTAGACTGGTTTGGGAATGAATTTGATAATCTAAACATAACTGCCACATACAATCTCATTTATAATGCCTCGATAATGGTGAAAAAAGGGATGGGTTATGCCATTGCACTGGATAAGCTCATAAACACTGACGCTGACAGTGAAATCTGCTTTAAAGAGCTAACCCCTAAACTAACATCAGGGCTTGATATTGCATGGAAAAAAAGACAAGTCTTTTCACCTGCTGCAAAGTTATTTTTGGAAAGATTAAAAGAAAAATTTCTCGTTTAATAACTTATGCAATCATTTCATTCTGCCTTACCAAAATATTTGCCTTACAAGTCATGACAGAGTCTTCTAATACAATATTTCCAATACTGTCAGCTGTTATTTTGCCTGATTTTGGATTTTTTACAGAATCAATACTTCCCTTAATATCAGCCTCAACATCAGAATATTCAAAAGCCAAGTCTGTATTTTCCATTGTGCAATTAATAAGTTTTAAATTTTTGCAATAACACAAAGGTTGTGTACCGATAATTTTACAGTTAATCAAGGTAAGATTATCTGAAAACCATCCAAGATACTCGCCTTTTACAATCGAATTTTCAACAACAATATTTTTACTGTGCCAGAAAGCATCTTTTGTATCAAGGTTTGAGTTTGATATATGCAGGTTTTTCATATATTGAAAAGAATATTTGCCGCTCATTGTCAGGTTATTTATTTCAACATTTTTGGATTCAAAAAGGAAATAAACAGAATCTATTTTGGAATCGCTGATGCCAAGCCCCTTACATCTCCAGCCAAATTCGGGCGAGGATATATCACAATTCTTTACTTCAATATTTTTACATTCTCTAAGGCATTTAACAACGTTAATGAGGCAGTTGTCCAAAACTCCATTATCAGAATACCACAGAGGAGCTCTGGTTTTGTCATCCATAAAAGAATCTTTGAGTACAAACTTTTTTGCATGCCCAAGAGGGTAACGCAAAGAAAATGAACAACCTGATACAGAAATTTGCTTGCACTCTTTCAAAACAGACTCGCCATCTGCGGGGCCTTGGAATTTACAGTTCAACACTTCTGCATTCATTAGATTGTACAAAGCGCGTTCTTGGTCAAAAGTTTTTTCGGATATAAGATTTATCATGTAATGCTCCAGTATATAAGATTTGAACCTTTATTTTTATTATTTACTATTTTTTAAAAATAACAAATACTTATATTGGATTACACACTATACCCGCAAGGCATATCACACATATTTTGTATATTGTCTGCGAGATATCAAAAACTTTCGATTAAATAGCGTTATTCAAGCCTTTTTCCAGCTCTCGTTTTGCATTGGATATAATGCCGTCTATCATTCCATATTCACACTTTAGTGAATAGTCCAAATCTTTTGTGCATTGTGAAGAAGAAGAAAATTTACAACAAAAACAACCGCTATTTTACTTTATATGTTTAAGAGAAATTACCAGAGCTTTAGCCAACAGTACTCTATCGGCTGAATAATCCGTTTCAATCATGGTTATATCCTTCTGTTAATAATTTGATCCAGCACTATTTTCTAGAAATGAAATTTCTAGAAAGGTGGTTAATTAACATAATCAAATTTTATGTTAAACTAAACACATATATTAGCTTATATGACAATAGAGGATTTTCTCCTTATTGCCAAGGATTTTTCCCTTAAGACTTTAAAACGGATATACATTTAGAAATTGCGGTTCTAATAAATTACGATGTCACAAGGCAAAGACAGAATAAAACAAATAAGAAAATCATTGGGCATGTCTCAGTATGAATTTTCAGAGAGTATTGGCATCCCCTGTACTACTGTCAACAGTATTGAAGGTGGAAAACAAAAACTCTCTGTACGTGTTGCGCTTGCAATGAAAGATAATATTGTCAGACAGCCTGACGGTAAATTGAGAATAGTAACAAAAGACACACCTCCACAATATGATGAAGCTTCTTTGTGCATGGATTGGCTTGTTGCCGGACTAGGCGAGCCTTTTGACAAAACAGTGGGCTCAAATGCAGGATGGTTTAATTGTGATAATAATATTTCACTGCCAACAGGCGAAAATATTGAATTTTATACAATGAATGACGATTCTATGTATCCTTTGTTCTTGCCAAACGAACATATTGCTGTGGATAAAAATTTAAATAGAGTACAAAGCGGGCATGTTTATCTAATAAATTATGCTGGCATTAAGATGTTACGAAAAATTTATATTGTTAATAAAGAAAAATATAATTTAGTTGCAATCAACGAAAAAATAATCTTGCCTCAAGAAGTACAAACAGGTGAAATAGAGATTATAGGGGAGTACATATACAAAATAGCCATCGCCAACGAAATGACAAACTATTGATTTTAGCATAATACTTATGTTAAAAGTGATAATTGTAAATTTTATTATGGAGGATCGATGGGAGAAAAAGCATTCGAATGTGCAGATATACTAAAACCCTTATTAAAAAAATATCTGATTATAGGTTTCAGTCTGGTTATTGCAATAAATATAACAATAAATGTAGCTGGTTTTTGCTGTATTTATTATAAATTGAAGAAGAAAATCTATCACACACATTTTATGACAAGAGGAACCCTGGAAAAGCTCCACAATGTTGATATAACACTGGATAAAAGCACCGGTCAAATGGTAATCAAAAAACATTAAACTTTATAAGGCGTTTTTTTCATCAATTGCACTAATAATGTCTAATACAACTTTGTTATAAGGAACAGGTATTGAATATTTTTTTGCCGATTCTACAATATAGCCGGCAAAAATACCAACTTCAGTCTGTCTTTTGGCATCTATATCCTGCAGCATAGAGGTACGGGTTTCAGGCAACATTGTCTTGATAACATCAAGTACCTGAGCAATAAGCTGATGTGTGTTTTTCACCCCCATAGCTTTTGCCAAATCTGCAGCTTCTTGCATAAGGTTAATTGCAAGATTGTTTGCTCTTTCACTATTTTGAAAAACACCATAAGAAGCATTTAACACGGCAGAAGCCTGATTGTAACCTACATTAACAAGAAATTTCCACCACCTTGAATAATCCATATCAACAGGTATTTCATACGGTATGCCTGTTGAATCAAAAAACTCCTTAATTTTTAATACATTTTTAGAAAGCTGTTGATTGTCCTTTTCACCAAAAACCGTCTTATAAACGCCATCATGCACAATACTGCGGCCTTGTCTTGTGCTGGTATGTCCAATGTAATAGGAATAAAGCACCTTATCAAATCCATAAACAGACGCAATCACATCTTCACTTGATATACCGTTCAAAAGAGAAATAAAAACGGTATTCTCATTTACAAAGTTCTTAACAGCGTCAACAGCCTCCATAAGTCCACTATTTTTTGTGGCAATAATTATCAGGTCTGCATTAAAGCCGCAATAATCTCCTGTTATATAGTCAAAGGAGTATTCCTTATTATTAAATACAGTAGGATTTGTTTTATATTTTTCGATTCTCTCTTCATCGAGTAAAATCTTAAGATTTATATTGCCGGCATCAGCAAAACGGGCTGCATATATTGTCCCGATTGCACCAAGCCCGCAGATAATGACATTTTTTACCTTATTCATAGCTTTATTTTATTGTAAAAGTTGCATTAACAACAGCATTGATTTTTTTATCTCTTGCAGTTGTATTATATATGCCATAGTCGGAAACATCAGTAGAATCTTTTGCCACAATCTGGAAAACACCCATTTTAGCAGAATTCATAACACCTATGTGAGAGCCTGTGCTTTTCACCATGCTTTCGGCTCTTTGTTTTGCATCTTTTGTTGCCTGTGCCAGCATTTCAATTTTTAATTGATCAAGGTTCGAAACAAAGTAATCTACTGTATTGGAAGTGATTTCAACGTTTTTATCCACAAGTTTTACAACATCCTGGGAAATCTTTGTAACCTTATCAACATCGGAATTGGAGACCTGAACGTTTTGAGAGAGTCTGTAGCCGTCCACATCATTTGAATCATAGCCGTTTGAAAGTTTTTTATAAACCGGATAAGAAGAAACAGGAGTAAATTTAATATCCTCTTCTTTCATACCGTTTGCAACAAGAAAATCTTTTACCGCAGCTTTATCAGCATTGATTTTTGTATAACCTGATTTCAAATCTTTGCTTCTTACTTCATAATAAGCTTTCCATACAGCAATATCTGATTTTATCTCTTTGGAAGCAGAGCCCGTTACACTCAATGCTTGATTTTGTAATTTTTGATAAGAAACCATTGCATGTGCAAATATGAATGTTGAAACAATAGCACCAATGGCAATAATGATACCAAGCAACACAATTTGATAGTCTTTGATTTCTCTTATATCTTTCATAAGCCGAACTCCTTATCACAATTTTTTCACACATAATTTTAAACTCAGTATAATTCATTTTTTGATTTTTTGCTATTATTATTTTATGTTCAGACAACTTACTCCGATAATTTTATTGACTATCTCCAATGTATTTATGACATTTGCATGGTACGGTCATTTGAAATATAAAAATGCTACGTTATGGCTTGTTATTTTAATAAGCTGGGGCATTGCATTTTTTGAGTATTGTTTTCAGGTTCCTGCAAACAGAATCGGCTACGGTTATTATGATGCAGCACACCTAAAAACAATTCAGGAAGTTATTACACTTATTGTGTTTTGTTTATTCTCTGTATTTTATTTAAAAGAAGAATTGAAGTGGAATTACATTGTCGGCTTTTTATTTATAGTGCTGGCAGTATTTTTTATATTTAAAAAGTGGTAAACCTTTAAAAGATTTACCACTTTAACTTTTATAATATTTTATTATTTTTTAGCAGGAGCTTTGTGACAAGGACAGTTGCAATCAGCTGGTTCTTTTGCTTTTGCGTCATGGCAGCTGCATCCACAATCCGGAGGGCATACCGGTTTTGGACCGAATTTAGGATGATGAGGTCCTCTTGGCCCCATTTGTTCCATTTCTGCTTTCATTTCTTCTTTGATTTTTTCAAGCTCAGCTTTTTGATCTGCTGTCAATGTAGCTTCAAATTTCTTCATGCTTTCTGTTCTTATTGCTCTTTCTTTTTCAAAGAGTTCGTTTATTTTTGCACGTTCTTTGGCTATTTTTTCTTTGTAAGGAGCTAGAGCTTTCTTTTCATCTGCTTTAATTTTTTCAAGTTGTGCTTTTTGTGACTCGGTAAGTTGAAGTCTTGCTTCAAAATCAGCTTTTCTTGCTTCTCTCATTTTAGCGCGTTCTTCAGGACTCATCGGCTTTTTGCATTCCATAGGAGGTGCAGGTTTGTCACATTTTTTTGCACATGGTGTTTGAGCTTTTACATGGCAAGCTGCCATAGCAGGAACACTAAATAATGCAGACAATGTAAGTGCCATTGTACCCGCCATAAGTGTAGTTAACAATGTTTTTTGCATTTTGGTCTCCTTTTTCAAGTTTTACACAGTTTTGGGATTTATATATAATGATTCTTAATCAAATAAGATATACCAAGTATAATAATCTTTTAAGATGTGTCAATAGCCCTTAAACTTGATTTTCATTACAACTTTGTAATACATTAATAAGTTAAAAAAATAATAATAAGTGTTGTGTGTAGACTGTTATCATCCTAATTTCAAAATATAGACAACTGGGTGATATATTTTAAAACCGAGAATTACTATAGTAGTTTTATCTAAGGTCTTAATATTAAAGAAAAGGAGTTAGTTCAAGTTGGTAATTGACAAGAAAATTTCTATTTATGTAGTCGAAGACTACCTGTTAATCCGAAAATCTTTAATACACATCCTAACAAAGGATCCTAATTTTGAGGTTTTAGGTGATTTTGAAAACGCAGAAACTTTTTTAGAAGTGTTTTACAAACACCCATCCAATGTTGTCCTGATGGATCTTGGTTTAACAGGAATGAACGGAGTTGCGGCAACAAAAATAATTAAAGAACAACATCCGGAAACCAAAGTGGTAATTCTCACTTCGCACGACGAAAGCGAAGAGGTAATGGCGGCATTATTCTATGGAGCAAGTGCTTATTGCCTTAAAGATATAGATTCATCAAAACTAAATTCAGTGATTATGGATGTAGCAAACGGTGACTTGTGGCTGGATTCAAAAATTGCATACGTTGCAAAAGATTTTGCCCCAAAACCGTGTTCTACAGATTTAAAAAATCTATATAAAGATAAAAAAGTAATAAACTCACTTACAGAAAGAGAACGCGAGGTCTTAAAATATATAGTTGACGGCAAATCCAATACTGAAATAGCAGAAGAAATGTTTATAAGCATGCACACAGCAAAAGCTCATGTGGGAAATATCTTGAACAAGTTATCAGTCTCTGACAGAGTACAAGCAGCGGTAAAAGCAATAAGAACAAGAATTGTAGATTAGGAGTTTATTTTGATTAGGAAAAAAATATACAGGCAAATTTTGTTTTATGTATTATTTGCCCTTTTTATCTGTTGGACTGTTATAGAGCCAGAGATTCATTTATCAGTAAAATACGGCTGCCTGATAATATTGTTTGTGTTTCTTATTCACTCTCTTGTTGAAAAAAGACATTTATACAAAAAACTTGCAGTTAAATATAAAAACCAATCAGATCTGCTGAATTCTATTTTTATGAATTGCCCTGATTTAATTTATATGAAAGACAGCGATTTGCGATATATTGATTGCAATCCTGTTATGAAAAAAATGCTATGCATAGACAATGAAAGCAGCATTGCAAAAAAAACTGACTTTGATTTTTATTCCAAAGAAACAGCAGATACAATACGTTCTTATGACAAAAAAGTTATTGATAATGCAGGAATAGTGTCATATAAAATCGAAAAACAAATGTTTAATGGAGAAACAAAAATCTATGACAGTCTGCTTGCTCCAATTGTTAAAAAAGATGAAATATCAGGTGTGCTTGGTATTTTGCGTGACGTAACCACGGTGGAACAGCTAAAAGAAAGAATACTAATTCAAAACGCACAGTTGAACAGTATTTTGGATAACATTCCATTTATGCTTTATATGAAAGATTTGGAAGGCAGAGTAATAACCTGCAACAGCCGGGTAGAAAAAAACATAGGTATCTCAAGAGAAAAACTGATAGGCTTGCCTTCAACAAACATATATGTGGAGAACAATGCTGAAAAAATAAAACAAGAAGATGAACAAGTCATAAAAACCAAGCAGGCACTTATCATCGAAGTACAAAGCAGTACCTACACAAATACACCTGTTTGGTATGAAGTAACAAAGTCACCAATCCTTGATATAAATAATGACATTATAGGTATTATTGTAATTGTTAAAAATATCGACAGTGAAAAAAGAAGAGAAGAACAAGAAAGAATTTTGATGTCGACAATTACGCACGATTTAAAAACACCCACTAACGCACAAATAACAGCTATGGATATTCTTCTTAAAGAAACGCTGGGCAAGCTGAATGACGACCAAAGAGAGATTATACAACATTCTAAAAACTCTAACGTTTATATGAAAAATATGATATCAACATTGATTGCAGCATACAAGTCAGAAATCCAATCAATTAACCTTGAGCCACAAACATTTGACTACGAAGATCTTGTTAAAACAACTATACAAGAACTTTCTATGCTTGCATATACAAAAAACCAAAATCTGGTTTTAGAATCTTCTTTAAAAGATAATATGGTAACAGCAGATAAATTACAGCTTAAAAGAGCAATGATCAACCTTATTGCCAACGCTATTACTTATGGTTTTGAAAATACCAATATTGTTATCAGTTTAAAAGAAGTTGATGAAAACGTATCATTTGACGTGACAAACAACAGCCATTTTATTCCACAGGAAAAACTGGCTGAAATATTTGAAAAGTTTAAAACAAATGTAAATGCAAAATTTGAAAAAGCCAGTACAGGACTTGGTCTTTATCTTTCTAAAAAGATTATCACAAAACATAACGGTCAAATGAGAGCACAAAGTTTTGAAAACCAAACATGTATATTCGGTTTTACGGTACCTCGCGTATTTAAAGAAGAAAAATCACAAAGCAAAACAACTTACTAGTATTGTCCTGTTATCTTGCAATATACGTTATCAATATGCCTCAATTCCTTGTGCAAGGCATTGAATACGTCTTTAATCACCCGAAAAGAGACTTCTTTTAAAGGCAATTCTGCTTTGCAAAACGGAAGAAAATATAAATCCAAATCAATACACCCGTCTTTGTTTGGATAAAAATAATTTATATCCAGTTTTTTTGCTCCAAGTGATTTATAAAACTTTATTCTCCTGATTGTATTAATAACAGATTCATCCGCTTTTTCAACCTCAAGATAAATACCTTTGTAAGTATTAAATTGATTTATCAAGCTGTCAAAAATCATACGGCCGTATCCCTTAGATTGGTATTGCCTGAACACGGCAATGTAATCGAGCCACAAAACATTTTCCACAGAAGATTCATAAAGGAGCAAATAACCTATGCGCACATTATCATCTACAACGCTCAAAAGTTTATACTGCCCCTGTTCAAAAAGATTAATAAAGGTGTTATAGTCTTTCATTTCACATGCAGGAAACTGTTCAAGCATATCTTCATATACATCTTTAAAATTTTGAATCTCAACAGGTGCAAGCTTTAACATTAAAACCCTCTTTCTGAATTGTCTGTAAGGCTATTATAACAAAATAAATTGTGGCTTATAATCCCATTGTAAAATATGTGAGGAGCATTGAATGCTAACAATTAAAAATCCTGATTTTGACGGCAAATTTTACCCTAAAGACACGGTAGAGCTTGAAAACCAATTAGAAAAAATGCTTCACAACACGCATTTTGAGACAGCTGTCAAAGCTCGCGGGCTGATTGTACCGCATTCTGGTTATTTTTATTGCGGCCAGCTTGCGGCTGATACATTCAAATACCTAGACAGGCATTTGAAAAACATTTTTATACTTGCACCTGCTCATTATATGGAGATTAAGGGTATTGTTATTTGTAATACACTAAAATTTTCAACCCCGCTCGGGCAAATAAGCGTAAATAGTTTGCTTAATAACAGTCTTTTAAACTTCCCCGAAGTTTTTATTGATAACGCAGCTTTTGAGAAAGAATACGGAATCGAGGTTCTGCTTCCTTTTATCCAAAAACTTCTGCCAGAAGCGAGAATAATTCCCATAGTGTATAACGTACGCAAACATTGTGTATTGCAAAAAATAATAGAAAATTATTTTGACGAGAAGACAAACGCTTTTATTGTATCATCTGATCTCAGTCATTATTATCCCAGAGAAATTGCCGAAAAACTTGATGAATACACTGCAAGATTAATTGAAAGCGGTGATATAAAAAACCTTCTACCTTCTCAGGCTTGTGGCAGTAAAGCAATAATGGCGCTCACAGAATTCGCTGTATCCAGAGGTTATTCTCTTAAAAGAGTAAAACTCGCAAACAGTGCAGCAAAAAACCACGACGATGCTAGTGTGGTAGGCTATGGAGGATGGTATTTATTTGACGGGTAAGAAATATGTTATAATTTCTTTATGAAAATAAATCTATTATTAACTGCATTAATATTTTGTGCATTTACCATGCAAGCAAATGCCGCATCGATGTTTGACGAAAGCGGCAACTATTCCGGAAACTGGAAACAAATGACAAATGTTTCTTCCGGCAAATCAACATCATCGTACAGCTCGTCTGCATACAGTTCATCAGCCTGGTACGCAAATAACAAAAAAGAGAGAGTATCAAAAGACACATCTTATTCTGCACAAAGCTATACTCAAGCTAATACAGTGCCTTTTAGATATAACACATTGAATTATACAAGAGTAAGAAAAGTCAAAGGCGGATACGGTGATTATAATGCAAAATGTTCAGACATCGGCGACGTAAGCTTTTGTCATTAACTTATAAAGTTATGTAACAATTTCACCAATATATTAAATTATTTTGCCTGAATTTCCGATATACCAATTGGAAGCAGAATAAACAGGGCAAAAATGGCAGATCCGATAATAGTTAATCAAATAATTAAGGCCATGGGCTTAAACGGGCAGGCTGAGCAAGAAAAACGTGCTGAGCTCGAGAAGCTTTCTAATGCAGAATTGACAAAAATCCTTTCTAATTCCAAAGAATTCGATAAAACATCTACCGGTGTTTTTTTATCCCTTGACTATAACAATTGGGACAAAAACATCAAAATGTTCAACCCTGAGATTATCGCTTTCCAAGACACTGACTTTTCTTCCTCCTCTTCAAACGAAAAGGTTTATACATCTACTCAACAAAAGGAACTCGACAGATTTCTTGGTGATTTTTTATTTAATTCCAGCACTGCCGGACTTGCTGAAATCACTGATTATAACAAAAATGTAGGCTGGGCCAATATTACTGACCGTGCAGTCAACGGTTTTAAAGTTTTGACAGGACAAGAAGACCGTATAGCGCTGCAAAATCGGTTGAGTGATGAACAAAAAGAAGCAAAAAAGCTTAAAGACATTGCCTACAAACGCCCTGCTGTATTTGAATCTATGATTGAAAGAAAATACGGTGTGCCATATAGCCATAAAAACGTAGAAGACCTAAAAAACAAAGCAGAGGAATATACACGCATAACTGCGCACCATGAAAAGTATCAACAGCTTTCTCAAGGTTTAAAAGAGCTCAAAAACATAATTAGAGAAGAACAAGAGTACAATCAGGCACGAAAAAACCTTAAAGGTCCGGCTCTTGCAGCATTGACTCCGCCAAAAACTTCTTCCAATCAAAAATTCGGCGAGATTATGCTCAATTTTTGCAACGGAGATAAGGAGCTTCTCAATACGTATATGCAAAAGCTCAATGCTGATTATTCCAGCAGAGACGAAATTGTAAAAGATTATCCCAACATTATTTCAAACCTTGAAACTCAAATGAAAACCGCATATGAAAAAGAATTAAACGGAAAAGACTACGCCTTATATACAAACGAATTTAACTCTGCTTGCCAGCGTGTAATCGGAAGAAAAGACGCCAAAACAGCCGCAAAAAACTTTGTCGAAAACGCAAAAACACAAGCTGCGTATACTGAAATAGGGTTAACCATTGCAACATCCCTTCTGCTGCCTGGATCTTCCGCTGTCAAAGCAACAGCACAAAAACTTGGCCCTCAAGGAGTTAAAGCCGCAATGACTTTTACAATGGGAGCGGCTCCTGCTACGCTGGAAACACTTAATGCGGCATCCAGTGAGGCTGGTTTTACTGACGAAAAGATTGATGCAATAAAGGAAAAACTCAAAAACGGAATGCTTTATGGAAGTTTTGGTGCCTATGCTTCTGGGCCCTTGGGGCAAGCTGTGGAAAAAGTACTCTCAAAAAACCCGGCTGCTTTTTCTAATATAGTTTCAAAAACCATGGCTAAAACTTCTGAAACAACTGCTGATGTACTGTTTGACAGAATGACAAGTGACTTATCCTTTAGCGAATCTCTTAAACAAAACGGAGGCTTGAACTTTGGCATGATGTTTGCCGGAGGTATTTTGTCCAAAGGCTTAAAGAAAAACCTTCAAGAATTGACTGTGACAAAAAACTCTGACGGTTCATTTTCTCTTAAAGATACTACTGGAAAAGTAATTCTGAATAATGCAGATGAGAATACTCTTATGGGTTATCTCTTCGGGCAGGCTGTCAAAGAAACAAAGCAAGACGGAAATATAAGAACAGTTAAATACAAAAATGTATTCAAAAAAAATGATGTTTTTGTTAATGATGAAAAAATTGCCTCCACAAAATCCGAACTTCTAAAACAAATTGCATCACAGGGACATAATCCAAAAGCAAATTCAGGACTGGATCTTGAAATTCGACGTTTTATTGATAGCCTAAAAACAAAAGAGGACTATCAAAAAGCCTCGATACTCTTCAAAAATTCAGAATTAAATTATGATATCAGAGAAAATTTCCAATATCTTACAGACATAAAAGATGCGGAAATTATGGCAATGCTTATTAAAAAAGGCTATGGCCGTTCCGGAGGAGCAGATTATCAGTATAAAAACATTATAAGTGAGATAAAGAAAAATCCGCTTTTGTATGAGCTTTATGAAAAAGGTTTGCCCTATGTAAACAACAAAGATAAATCGTGGGTTGGAAATGAAAGCTATGCTCTTGTTGATGTCTCCTCATCAGTAAAAACACAAGAACAACTGCAAGCTGTATTGAAACTTCTTGAAGAAGCTGACCCATCCGGGCAGAGATTTGCATATAAAAGAGGTCTGATTAAAAACACTCTGGAAAAATATGTAAAAACTCCTGATGACATTGAAAACTATGTGAACTTTGTGAACAAATTTACAGAGCTTGATGACCACTGGTATTTGACAAGCATAGCTAAAACAGACGAAGGAGTTGACGCAATATATTCCCTTTTTGACAACTCCAAAAACGCAATGAATAAGGAGACCTTAAAAGATATTCTTAGAGCAATCGGCAACGATACTGATCTGATGAAAGGAGCCTCTTCATTGCATCAAAAAGGAGTGAACGGATTTATTATATCCGATTTACTGTATGCAGCAAAAAATTACGATGGAACAACCAATATAGAAACTCTAAAATCTTATGCACAGTACGATAACAGTACTGATATGGTGCTTGATGCAATAGAAAAGAACGGAAAATACTCTGCAAATCTTACTTTGCTCAAGAGCCATTGTACAGATAACAATGGCAATTTTGATAAACAGACTTTTGAAAAAGCTCTGAGCTATAGAAAACAAGGCGAATTTTGGGAATATATCAATAAAAATATCGACAACTGCAAAAAAGCTGACGGAACAATTGATAAAAAATTATTAAATACAGTTGATGAACTTACAAACAGCGGTTATCCATTGTTTATAACACAACGATTAATACCAAATATGAGAAATATTAATGCATATTCAAATGAACCTTCTTTTGATGACACTGTTGAACGATTCAAAAGAATTGCAAAGAATAATCCTGAGTTTATAAATAAGCAAACAATAAACCAATCTATAGATATTCTTGAATCATCAACGGATTTTTATCGAAATCCTCACAGACTTGATGCAGCGCTAAAACTTGCCGAAAACGGTGTGTGCCCTGCTAAATACTTTTTTGACAGCTCTTCAAACTATGAAAGATTATTTAACAAGTGCACACTTGAAGATGGCACAATTGACAATAATGTTATTGACAAGGCAATTGTGCTTCATAAACTGTCAGTACCTTCTCTAGCTATTGACGGAAACATTGATATTGATTTAAATAGGCTGAAACAGATTCACTCCGAAGGATATCGAAGCTATGAACTGGTACAAATGGTTGGAGTGTCTGATGATGCACACAAATTTATACGCGAAAATATAAAACCGGAAGATATTACGACTGCGGATATAAAAGTCATTGATGCAGCTTTGCCCTTCAAAGATTTTGATTCTGTCAGAGAAATGTCTTTAGAGCAAAAAAGAGACTTTTTATCCTGCCTTTTGAAATGCAATACTGATTTACTGGATACAAAAAATGTTTCCGGGTTGATAAAAATACTCCCCAACACAGCAGAAAGCTATATAAAAACTATCAAACAAGTCTCTCAAAGCATGAACATCAGTTTTGAGCCGCTGGCAAAAAATGATATCAATATCTTTGACAAAAATTTGAATTCTTTGACAAATACTCTAAAAAATGCTGATTTGTCAGACCTTGAGCAAATCAATCTCCAACTTTCACAAAAGAATTTTGTATCTCAAGTTGAAAAGATGTGTTCATCTTTGAATAAAGAAGAAAAGTTGAAAATATACGATTACTATGGGTTTAATATAAAAGATGGAAAGCTCTTAGGATACCCTGATACAAGAGCAAAAGCTCTCTCGCTTGCTGATATTACCGATTCAAATACAATAGATGTTTTAAATCGTATGAAACCTCTTGTCAATGATTATACAAACAACAATTTTATAACGGTAAAGGACTATCCTCAACTTACCAATGACTTGAAAGAAATATCAAAACTTATGCCTGAAATTTTCAGACAAATAGATGGCTCAAACTTACCTGTAACAACAGTCAAAACACTTCAAAAAGTTGTTCAAAAACCAAACTTTGATGCACTTTCAGATTCAGACAAAAAAGTCCTGACAATGGCCGTCTTGCTTCACAATACGGACAATACATCCGGCACTATACAGGGTTGTGCATTTGACGGGTTCTTTATCGGTCAAAAGTTAGGCCTGTCAGAGGCTGAGGCTGTCAAATTGTATAAAGTTATAGAAAGCTCAGATATTGTAGAAAAATTCATGAACACTGAAAAAAGAGAAACAATTATTCCTACACGCGGGCAGATTATCAAAGGTAATGACAGAGCCAACAAATTTGACCTGATGGCATTCAAATTGAAAGAAGGCAATACATTTGAGCTTGCGCAAATGCTCTACAGCTCAAAAGAGGCTGACGGCCTGACAAGAAATTTTGACAAAATGTTACAAAACAGAATCAAAGAAATCAAATCAGAAGATTTTATACTCCCTCAAACATCTCAGTCCGAGCTTTACCAAAAAGCCAAAATTCAGACTATTAAAGATTATAACGTAAAAGTTGTTAATGCCTCTGACATAAAAGATTTTTATGCCTTTATTCATACACCAGAAGTCTCCTTTGCATCGTCTTCAAATACACCAAGAGCAATGAAATTCTCAAATTTTGATGCCTTTAAAACAATTGAAGATGACAAAGTCATTTGCACCAGCTACATCGGCAAAAACAGCTACGCAGCAGCAAAGGGTACAGGCTTTATTTTCAATGTTGCCCCGGAACATCAATACGCTGCATACGGACATGACATGTTTTCTTTATCCAAAAATATTCCGGATATGCTTGTCGAATACTATAGAGACAGAGGCTACAATGCACTTAGAGGCAAAGGAGAAAAAGCACAACACAGAGCAATGGTATCTGATAACATAAAAGCTATAAGCGGCCTCTCAAATGAAGAATATATAAAACGTCTTGATAATATAAAAGCCAAAACACAGGGGCAACCCCTCACAATGGAGCTGTTAAGCCAAACGGATCCGGAGTTTGCAGACGCTTATAAAGAACTGCTTGCAAGAAAAAATGCACAAAGAGGCACAAATTCCGCTCTTTTGAGAAACGACAAATGGTGGAATGAGGTTCTTGTCAGCAATCCTGAAATCACAGCTATTTACACAAAAGACCTTTCAAATCTTCCCGATGAATATCTAAAAAAAGCACACGAAGAAAATCTTCCGATTGTTGTTTTGAAATAAAACACATTTTATCATACCAACTTAACAAACTGGTTAAATGACTTTGTTTGTTGTAAAATATTGGTAAAGATAGAATTTAAGACTAATTGGGGAATAATTAAGCATGGCAACAGAAACAAATTACGGTGCTGATAATATTAGGGTTTTGGAAGGCCTTGAAGCCGTCAGAATGAGACCCGGTATGTATATCGGTTCAACTTCTCAAAGAGGTTTGCACCACTGTATTTATGAAATTGTAGACAACTCTATTGACGAATCTCTGGCAGGTTATTGTACACAGATTACCGTGACAATCAATACTGATGAAAGTGTTACCGTAGAAGATAACGGTCGTGGTATTCCTGTTGATATTAAACCTGATTCAGGCAAGTCAGCATTGGAAATTGTACACACAGTACTGCACGCAGGCGGTAAATTTGGAGATGGCGGCTATAAAGTATCCGGCGGTCTTCACGGCGTTGGTGCTTCTGTTGTAAACGCATTATCCGAAAAATATGTTGTAGAAGTTTCAAGACAGGGCTATGTGTGGCGTCAGGAATACCTTAGAGGGGAACCGACAGCTCCTGTTGAAAAAATCAGAGAAACAGACAAAACCGGTACAAAAACAACTTTTTGGCCTGATCCTGAAATTTTTACAGAAACTACTCACATTGACAGAGATGTTATTGCCAATCGCTTAAGAGAAATGGCATTCTTAAACAAAGGCCTCAAAATCAGATATATTGATGCCAAAACAAAAACAGAACACGATTTCCACTTTGAAGGCGGTATCGGAAGCTACGTTGAGTTTTTAAATAAAAATAAAACAGTATTGTTTGAACAGCCTATTTACATAGACAAAGCCGTTGACAATATGCAGGTTGAAATTGCTATGCAATACACAGATGCCTACAATGAATCAGTATTGAGCTTTGCAAACAATATCAATACTCACGGCGGAGGTACTCACCTTACAGGTTTTAGAAACGGTATCACTCGTGTATTAAATGATTACGCAAGAAAAAACAAACTTTTAAAAGAATCTGAAGCAAACCTCTCCGGTGATGATGTAAGAGAAGGTTTGACAGCAATCGTATCAGTTAAACTCCCCAACCCCGAATTTGAAGGTCAGACAAAAGACAAACTCGGCAGCTCTGAAGCAACAGCAGCAGTGCAAGATGCTATTAGAGACAAATTGCAAGAGTGGCTTGAGTTTAACCCTAAATACGGTAAAATCATCATTGAAAAAACATTGCAGGCACAAAGAGCAAGAGAAGCTGCAAGAAAAGCGAGAGAGCTGACCAGACGCAAATCTGCTCTTGAAACATCAACACTTCCCGGCAAACTTGCAGATTGTTCCAACAGAGAGCCTGAAAAATGTGAACTCTACATAGTAGAGGGTGATTCTGCGGGCGGCTCGGCTAAACAGGGAAGAAACAGAATGTTTCAGGCAATTCTGCCATTAAGAGGTAAAATTCTTAACGTAGAACGTGCACGCCTTGATAAAATGTATGCAAACAACGAAATCAAGTCAATGGTTCAGGCGCTTGGTATTAACATAAGCAAAAACGAAGATGATGTTGATATTGAAAAACTCCGTTACCACAAAATCATTATCATGACCGATGCCGATGTTGACGGTGCTCACATCAGAACACTATTATTGACATTCTTCTTTAGATATGCAAAACCGCTTTTGGATAATGGCCACGTCTTCATTGCACAGCCGCCTTTGTACAAAATTACAATCGGCAAACAGGCTGAATACCTCTACGATGACAGAGCGCTTGACAAAATGCTCAGAGAGCGCGGTATCAAAGATTTAACTCTTTATAACAAAGACAAATCAAAAAGCGCAACAGGAGCAGAGCTTGTAGAATTGCTTGCCAATATGTCAACATTCTATCACTCATTCAATAACCCGTTGATTAATGCAATTCCGTCTGTTGTTATGAGGGCTTTGATACGTTCAAATATCGAACCTGAAGACTTTGATAATCAAGAGACAATGCAAAAACACACTGCATACATCAACCACTATCTTGTTGACCACGCAGAGAATTACGGCATTGAAGAAGCTAAAAACTACAGAGTTGAGCTCAAATTCAATACAGAAACTCAAAAGTATAATCTGAATCTCCACCTTGAAAGAGAGACAGAACAGGTACTGCTTACTTCAATTCTTATCAAATCAAACGAATTCCAGAGAGTAAAAAATGCTTATCCTGCAATCAGAAGCTATTTGATAGAAGAAGAAAAAGTGCTTGTGCTTGATACAGGGTCAGAAGAGCTTCAAATCACAGCTTTTGCAGAACTGCAAAGAGTTGTTGAAGAAAGAGGTAAAAAAGGTCTTACACTTCAACGATTCAAAGGTCTTGGTGAAATGATGCCGCAACAGCTGTGGGAAACAACAATGGACCCGGCAACAAGAACACTGCTTAAGGTAAATGTAGAAGATGCAATGCTTTGCGACCAGTTATTTGATATTCTTATGGGTGACAAGGTAGAGCCCAGAAGAGACTTTATTGAAACAAATGCTGTATTTGCACAAAACATTGATACCTAAACTCAAAAAATATAAAAAGACAGCCCTTTTAGAGGGCTGTCTTTTTTTGCTAAGAATTATTAAAAGTATTTAAATAACTATCAAAAAATAATATTTAGCGTTTTATATTAGTCATACGAAACATTAATAAAGAGAGGCCATTACATGACAATTAACAAAATTAACCTGCAAAGCCCCGTGCAAAATTTTGCTATGCAAAATACTAAAACACAGCAAAATCCTGCATTCAAAGGCAGAACTGACATAATACAATATGCATTGCATATGAAAAACCCTAAAATCAGTAACCACAGGTTTAAAAACAACGTTTCTTATTTTCTTAACGTATCAAAGGGATTAAGCAAATACACTACTGCATTTAAACGCTACAAAATGGACTTTATGTTCGATTTATCAGAAAAATATTATTACGATATACAAAAAGAAGGTGCAGAAAAGCTAAAACTTAACAAAAATATTGTTTTTAGAATATATGACAAAGTGAAAAACCCGGGTGATTTACATAAAAACCTGATAAATGGCCAGTACAATTTCAAACAAATGGAAAATATCGTAGATTTGACTAATGATAACCCGCACAACCTTAAGCTTGCACAAAAACTCCTCACAGAATACCCGCAGCTTTCTTATGAAAAACTTGAAAACTTTTTAAAAAGTCCGTTGTCCAAACAGATAAACAAAAACTACAATGACTACAAACCATACCTTAAACTTCATATAAATCAAGATGATGCAGTACAGGGTCTGGAACAAAAAATAGAGCAGGGATATGATAAAAAATATTTTGTAGCAATGAATAAACTGTTTGACTTAAAAGAACGCTACCATGTTATAGAACAGCTTGATACAGATAAGCTGCTAAAGAACTATACAGAAGAAAAATTTGAAGTTTTACACAAAACGGCAAGAGCCTATGCATCAATAAGCAAAAATGAACTTGCCGAACTTGGTGGGGATGACAAAACTATAGAATTTATTTATAACACCACAACCCGTCAAAACGCTCCTTACAGAAAAAAGTATTGGGCTTTGTAGAACGCAATATCAACTTCGAAAATAAACCTGAAGCAGCTCCTATAAAAACTCTGCTGGAAATTTTCAAAGAAATATCATTGAACCCTAAAGCAAGAACATACCTTGAGGCTTTTAATACAAATACATCAAGATTTGCACCTGCATCAGGAATCAAAACTCTTGATGATCTCCTTGCTACAATGAGAGAAGGTATTAAAGAAGACCCATCTAAAAGTAACTTTTTCAAAAACTTGTTTAAGAATAGTTAACTTTTGTTTAGAAGAAATATTTTAACTAGCAAAAAATATTTTTAGAGGTTTTAAAACTATTGGACAGAAAACTTCTGTTAACATGCCCTTTAAAAAATATTTTTAGCGGGTTAAGATAATAGTCTCAAAGGTATTTGACTAAAGTGATAAAAATCGGACAAATTGACACAAAACATCAATACGGTCTGAAGCGAAAGGAATTCCGCCAATATTCCGCGGCAGAAAGTTCGCTCCATCTGGGTAAACTACAACAAAGTCAAATACAAAATAGCTCTATATCAAAACCCTTGCAAGAAAGCGCACACGCGCAAGTTTCTTTCAAGGGTTTTAACATTTCGGCTGCAAAAAATGCATTCCGCCCTGTTATAAAAATCATCCCCGAAAAACACGCTAATAAAGTAATTACAACGCTTGAATCGATTAGCAAAAAACAGGCTGTATATTATCAAGAGATAAGAAATAACTACGTCAAATACATAAAAGAGAACAAAGAATTCCAAAAAGCAAACGGTATTACGCAAGAAATGATTCAGGAGTTTGACAGAGGCAGCCTGCCTTCACTGCCTAAAAAACCCGTGCTTTTAAAGTTTGCAAATCAGGTAGCTTCACCATTTAAGGCTCTGTACAGATGGGGAGAAAAGCTTGTTTTGCCAAAAGATTCACCAAAACTAGCAGAAAGAGCAAAGCGTGAAAAAATCTTAAAAGATTTTTCCGCATACGAAGGGTTGTTGAAAGCTCATCTTATCTGGGAAAAAGATTACAGAATTGCTACCGGCCTGCCAAAGCTGCACCCCAACAATGATTTCATAATACCTGATGAAGTTTTGATAGGCAAAATCAACAGGAGAAGAAACAAAGTTGTTGACCCCAATAAAGGTAAATACTCATCAAACTCCCTGATGATAGGCAACAGATTTATTTCCGGTGTTGTGTATTCTTATTTTCTTGGTACAGACGCATACAACACCACAATGAGATACAGTGATGACAAACACGAAGCCGCTGCACAAAGAAAATCGCGTATTGCACAGGAATTTTCAAGAATCGGATTAAACATGTATATCCAGAACCTTCTTGTCGGCACTTTTGAAACAGCAGTAAACAAAAGCCTTGCAACGGCAATGTTTGTTTCAGGTTCTACAGTAGCTTTTTCAGAAATACTTGGCAGAAAACTCGTTGGCAAACCCATTATGCCTTCTGATAAAGAGACACTTGACCGCCTTGAACAGGAAATGTATCAGAAAAAAGGCATTCTTCCATCAATTGGAAGGCTTATGACCAATGTCAAAAAGAAAGATACTGCACCTGTTGCTCCGCAAGCCGGTGATATCGAAAAAATAACTTATAAAAAGACCAAGCCTAATGAAAAAACATTCAGTGCTTTTTCAGGCAACTCGCCAAACAAAGATAAAGATGCTTCCACCCCTTCATTTAAAGGCTATTTTAAAGTTGATAAGATGTTCGAGCGTCAAAAGCTTAAACAAATAATACATGTACTGGAAAAAGCTGATGAACAAACAGCACAGCGTACTAAAGAAACAATATTATCAGCCTTTAAAAAGTCAGAATATTTCAAAACAAACGAACCCGCCCTTCCTAAAAGCTTTGAGGAGCTTATCAACAACCAATCATTAGAGCAAATTCCGGTAGGTTCAAAAGACACAGTATGGGGCAAAGTGACAAAAAGCGTACTTGTTCCTGTTAATTTTGTAAAAACCATTGCAAAATCAACATCAAAAGGCACCAAAAAACTCTTCAACATGATTACAGGAAACAAAACCAACCCGCTTAAAGAAGAACTGGAAGCTCTGAGAAAAAGCAACAGTGCGGAAGATAAAGAAAAACTAAAACAGTTTAATGATTTTCTTGCAAAAAGACTCAAAGAAAAAGCCTGGACTATGTCAAAAGTACAAGACAAAGATGTAAGAATCTACAAGGAATTTATATCTTTATCCCAAAAAGAACAAGAAGAAATAGAAGGGGCAAAAAACATCCTTTTATGGCTTGAAAAACAACTGTTAAAAGAAAAAATTACAATACAGCCTGACGGAACTCTGGCGCAGCAAGACATAGCTAAGGTTGAAAAAATATTTAAAGAATCGGTAATGAGAGCAGACGGAGCAAAACAGCTTGAATACGATGGAAACACCTTTGCACAGGCAAACATAAACCTTTCACGTGCTATCACCACTCTATTTCTCGTCACTGACGCATACAACCTGACTATGCAATACAGCAATGACAACAAAAAAGATGCGAACAAGAGTGCTAAAAACAGAGCTGCACAGGAAATTTCAAGAATCAGTGTATCTGCTTACATAATGGCATTTGTTCACAACCTGCTTTCAAAACTTTGCAACTCCAGCCTTGGCGGTGCATTTACTTTGACAGCATTAACATCTTCCATTAATGATTCACTTTCAAGAAAAGTTGTCGGCGTACCCCTAACAGCAAAAACGCAAGAACAATTGGAAGCAATAGATGCAAAAAATTCGAAATCAAAAAGCCCGATAAAAAAAGCACTTGCATATTCTATAGGCAAAAAAGGATTAATGCCTGCCACTACAGCAACAACAGGCAGCAATCAAGCTTCAAACGATGAAATAGACTACTTTAACAATGACTTTTTTATAAACCCCGAGATAAATTATTAATTTATCATTTGTTTATATTTAATATAAAATAAGAAAATGGAAGGAAAATATAAAGACCCTGAATTTGAACATTATACAGTAATGGCTCACGAAGCTGTCGATGCGCTCAATTGTGTACCAGGCAAAATTTATGTGGATGCAACGCTTGGCGGTGGAGGCCACAGTGAACTTATTTTAAAAAAAATTCAACCTGACGGACAATTAATTGCCTTTGATATAGATGATGAAGCAATCGCTTCTTCTAAAAAAAGATTAAAGGATTACAAAAATTTAACAATAGTAAAAGAGTCTTACTCCAATATTAAGAAAGTTTTACAAAATTTAGGCATAAAAGAAATCACAGGGGGAATTGTTTTTGACCTTGGCGCGTCCTATCATCAACTCACAAAGCAAGAACGAGGATTCAGCTTTATGAAAGACGCCCCTCTGGATATGCGTTTTGACAGAGATTCTGATGTTAGTGCTTATGACATAGTCAATGGTTACAGCGAAGATGACCTGATTAGAATCATTAGCGAATATGGTGAAGAAAAATTTACAAAAAGAATTGTAAAAAATATTATAAACTACCGACAGAGTAAAAACATAGAAACGACGGGCGAATTGGCTCAAATTATAAAAAATGCCGTTCCCAAAACAAAAGAAAAAATTCACCCCGCAACCCGCACGTTTCAAGCAATTCGCATAGAAGTAAACCAAGAATTACAAAATATTAAAAATACACTAAACGAAGTGCTTACTTTATTATCTGTTGATGCTATAATTAGTGTAATAAGTTTTCACTCTTTAGAAGATAGACTTGTTAAACAATGCTTCAAGTATTATGCGTCAAAATGTCGCTGCAAACCGACAGACCCGGTTTGTCACTGCAAGCCTCCAATGCTTGAGTTAATTAACAAAAAACCGATAACGGCAACAGAATTAGAGACTAAGGAGAACCCTCCGTCAAGATCTGCAAAATTGAGGGTAGCTAAGAAAATTTCGTCATGGGAGAACTAAATTGACAAGACCTGTAATTGATAAGCGCAATCAATATAATAACTACAACAATCATTATACAAATGTTCAAAACCCTATTAAAACACCCGTAATAGACGGATACTTCCCCACCCACAAAACTTATAAAGAAATGGCAATTACACGAGTGAACAGATCATTGTGCTCAATACTTATTTTATTTATTTTAACTTCGGCAGTCAGCTATTATTTTGTAACTGCCAGTGAAATTACGTTGAACAAATACAGAAAACAGGCACTTGCTCTTAATGACGAAAATGTTGAGCTCCAAAACAAACTTGATTATTTAAAATCTTATTACAATGTTGATAAAGCTATGCAAAAACAGCACCTGCTTCAAAAAGCAAAAAATGTAATTGAAGTAAAAGATGCACCTGCAACAGCTCCTGTTAGAAATACAGCACTTGATAAAGTGGCACAGGTATCACAAAAACAATTCCAATGGTCATTGGGATTTTAATAGCCTAAAGTATTTTTTTATTCACTAACCAGGTCAGAGCGCAAGATTTTTGCTCCACCCAGATAAACATGCTTTATTTCATTCTGCTTTTTGTCAGTGTTTACAACCATTAAGACTCGCAAACAGTGTTTTAAACTTGGTTCTATGTCCATTTCATTAACACAAATGAAAGGTACATACTGAACATCAAAATTGCGACGCACAAACTTTGCAGGGAATGCAGATTTGATATCTTTTGTTAAAGTAAAGATAATATGCGAGATATCTTCGGTTTTTATACCATTTAAGTCAATCATCTTGGAGTAAAGCTCAATAGTTGCTTGTTCGAGCATTTCCTGATTATCTTCTTCAATTGTAATAGCACCTCTTATGCCTCTTGAGAACATAAAATTACTCCTTACTTAAACATATCGCTTACTTTAAGCTGAACCCCGTTGGTCCAAGCATACGCATCCATTTTTGGTTTTCCTTCGGGTTTCAATTCTGTTATTAACAGTATACCTTTTTTGGCAGCAACCGCAATCCCATCTTTGGAAATTTTTACAATTTCACCGGGATTATCGTTAACACATTCATTTTCCAGAACAGTGGTTTTAAGAATTTTTATGTTCTTTCCGTCAATAGAGCTGCAAGCACAAGGCCAAGTGGTCATAGAACGTACATGGTTGTGCAATTCCTGAGCCGAGCGGTTCCAATCCAGCAGAGCGTCTTCTTTTTTAAATTTCTTTGCAATAGTAACAAGGCTCTCATCTTGTTTTTTGGGTGTAAGCATTTTGTTATAAAGCTGTTTAATCGTCGGATACATAATAAACGGAGCCTTGTCGCTTATTATTTCCATAAGCTCTTTATCTGTCATATCAGGTGTAATTTTTATTTTTTCCTGAATACAGATATCACCTGCATCAAGTGCTAGTACTGTTAACATAGTTGTGATGCCTGTTTCTTCTTTACCATCGTATATTGCACGCTGAATAGGATTGGCACCTCTGTATTCCGGAAGCAGTGAAGCATGCAGATTTATAGTAGCAATCTTTGGAATAGCAAGAATCTCTTCTGTCAAAAGCTGGCCAAATGCAAATGTAATGAAAAAATCAGGATTCAATTCTCTAAGCTTTGACTTCAATGCCTCATCATTTTTTAAAGATTCTGTTTGCAAAACCTCAATATTATGAGCCAATGCAAAATCTTTTACAGGCGGCGCAGTAAGTTTCTTTCCTCTTCCACAGGGTCTGTCAGGTTGTGTAACAACAGCCTGTATGTTCAAATCATTAAAATTCAAGAGTTTTTGAAGACAGTTTACGGCAATCTCAGGTGTTGCCATATATACAGCGTTAATCACCCTCACAGCCCTCCGGTACAACTGTCTCACCAGGGTTTGCGGGCACAGATTCCAATGCTTTGTCCAGTTCAGGTTCATTGAGTATTTTGTCAGCCTCAACAGGAGACAATCCTTTTTCTGTCAGAATTCTATCTGCTACAAATCTATTTCTGCAGTGGTCAATAAACAGTATTCCGTCCAGATGGTCAAACTCGTGTTGTATAGCTCTTGCAAGAAGGCTTCCTTCTTTTCCTTCAACAATAAAAGGTTTTCCGTGGATATTAAGAGCTTTTACCGTAACATCTGCATATCTTTTTACATCGGTATATGCCTCCGGAAAGCTCAAGCAACCTTCATAGCTGCTGCAAGCACCAGATTTTTTAATGATTTTAGGATTAATAAACACCATAGGGTTTAACGGCTCGTTGCCTGTAGAAACATCAATAACAAATACTCTGAGGTTTTCTCCAATTTGCGGAGCAGCAAGCCCAACACCGTTTTGTGCATACATTGTATCCAAAAGGTCATGAACAAGAGTTTGTATTTTTTTAGAAACCTTTGAGACTTCTTTAGACTTTCTTCGTAAGGTTTCATCACCATATTTAACTATTTTCTTTATAGACATATTTTTATCCTTTAAAATCTAATCTTAATAAAAGAATAACACAGTTTAAGGTCTATCTGCATCAAGCTCCTGCCTTATTTGCTCCACAGTAACATATTCTACAGGAGAGTTTTCATCTTTTTGCAGATAAACATCTTTTATACCTGCCTGCACAATGAATCTTTTGCACAAAATACAAATGAAGTTGTGACCGTAAATATACATTGTAGCGTCTTTGCATCTATCTTGACCCGCTTGTATAATTGCATTTTGCTCAGCATGGATACTGCGGCAAGTTTCATATCTTGTACCGGACGGAATATTGTTTTCTATACGGTAACATTTTCCAATTTCATAACATGAGGTAACCTTTGAGGGTGTGCCGTTGTAACCTGTTGCTTTTATTTTTTTGTCTTCTCCAACAATAACTGCACCCACCTTTGCTCTAAAACAATTTGAGCGGCATGAGCAGGTTTTTGCTATTTCCAAAAAATATTCATTCCAGGGTTTAATCATCTTTTTATCCTTATCTTTGCTGTGTGTTTAATAATTCCATAAGTGAATTGAGTTGTTGTTGTATTTGTTCTGTATCGGTCTGAGTGCTGCGTCCAGACGAATTGTCAGAGTAGTTATCATTCCTCAATTTATTTTTCTGTCTGGATTCTCTTGCCTGTCTGATTTTTGATAGCCTTTGAGAAGACGCATTAGGAAAAGACTCATTCTGCTGCCGGGAAGGGTCTTGCATGCTGTTAAGCTGTGCTGCCAAAGTCTGCAATAGATTCATTAATGTTTCTTGCCGTTGTGACATTGCATTGAAATCATAATCATTGCCCTGTGCAAAAGACGTATTGCCGTCTTCTGATATCCAGCCTATTACTTTGCCATTGCGGTCTTTAAAATACATAGTACCTGTTATAACAATGCCCTGCTTAACATGCCCTGTTGCATCACCCAGTTTGATATCTCTTTGAGCAGAAGGGGTAACAGCAGTTTTTACCATTGTATCTGCAACCCAGATAACTTTTGAAGGATTAGGACGAGACTTTTTTGTGATTACAGGCACTGTTGCAATAGCAATGATGCAGACAATTAATAATGTAATTAGAGCTTCTGCCAGTGAAAATGCCTGTGTTCGTATCATCTTCATACCCTTTTTTTGTCGACAATATTAATATTTTATGTGCTTTGAACGCCAAAGTAAAGGCTTTATTACATTTTGAATTAAAAAAAAACCAACAAACAGATGAAAAAAAAGGCAAAAAAGTACTTGCTATAATTTTGTATTCCAATATAATTAAGAATGTACATTTTAAGAAAAGGGGTTTACATACTATGAACAAAGAAGAATTAGTACAAGAAGTTTCTAAAAAATCTAAAGTTACTCAAAAAGAAACAGCTGAAATCATCAATGCTTTGATGGAAACAATTGAAAAAACAGTTGCTAAAGGTAAAAAAGTTACTTTAGTAGGCTTCGGTACTTTTGAAGCTAGAAAAAGAGCTGCTAGAACAGGCCGCAACCCTCAAACTGGTAAAGAAATCAAAATCGCTGCTAAAACAGTTCCTGCTTTCTCTGCTGGTAAAAAATTCAAAGAAGCTGTTGACGGCAAAGTAGCTGCTAAAAAATAGTTTTTCTTTTTAAAACTAAAATACCTGAACTTAACAGTTCAGGTATTTTTTTACTATTTTTATCGGATATTAACCGAAGTATCTTTTTAATAAGCCCTGGAACGCTTGACCGTGACGAGCTTCGTCTTTGCACATTTCGTGTACTGTGTCATGAATAGCATCAAGGTTGAGTTCTTTAGCTCTTGAAGCAATAGCTTTTTTAGCTGCACAAGCGCCTGATTCAGCTTCTACACGCATTTCAAGGTTCTTTTTAGTAGAATTTGTAACAACTTCACCAAGCAGCTCAGCAAACTTAGCAGCGTGTTCTGCTTCTTCCCACGCAATTCTTTTATAAGCTTCAGCAACTTCAGGATAGCCTTCTCTATCAGCTTGTCTGCTCATAGCAAGGTACATGCCGACTTCTGTGCATTCACCAAGGAAGTGGTCTTTCAAACCTTGTTTAACTTCTGCATCAACATCAGCGCCTACACCGATTCTGTGCTCATCAGCCCAGCCGATTGCTCCTGCGCCTTCTTCTACTTTATTAAATTTTTCAGGACCAACACCACACATAGGGCATTTAGCCGGTGCAGCGTCGCCTTCGTGTACGTATCCGCATACTGAACATACAAATTTTGCCATAATTAACCTCTTTCATATTTACCATAATTCACCATTAAGAAGGACCTTAAGAAATAATCTTATTAAGAATCATTCCTAATAAGATTATTATACACACTCTTAATTGAAAATGCAAGCACTAAATAAAATCAAGCAAACCGCCCGACTACAACGCGTTTTACACCACTCACATCATTTAATATTTCTATATTTGAAAAATTGTTTTTCTCCATAATATCTTTTATCATAAACGCCTGCCCGTCACCGGCTTCAAAGAGCAAATAGCCGTTTTTATTCAAAAAGCTGCATGCCTGATTTGAAATTTTTTCATAAAACTCAAGCCCATCTTCATCAGTTGTAAAAAGAGCTGACGATGGCTCATAATCTTTTACTTCAATTTGGAGCGTTTCTTTTACATGAGGTGGGATATAGGGCGGATTAGAGACAATCATGTCAAATTTTTCTTCTTCTCTAATTTTTGCAAAAAGGTCGGACTTTCGAAAAAGAGCTCTGTTCATAAGGTCAAGGTGCATTGCATTATTCAAAGAGACCTTTAAAGCACCGTTTGAAATATCAACACCAAGAACCTGGGCATTTGTTTTTTTTGCAATCATGCAGGCTATACAGCCGCTGCCTGTGCCTATATCCATTATCTGCTTTAATTCGTTTGCTTTAATAATTTCCACCGCCTTATTAACAAGCAGCTCTGTTTCCGGACGAGGAATAAGGGTATCTTTAGTTACTTCAAACTTGTTACCCATAAAGTAAGCATAGCCAAGAATCTGTGCCATTGGCTCGCGTGTTGTAAGACGTCGTGTAACAATGGCATCCAGTTTTTCCAGGTCTTTTGGCGAAGGCATGACACCGATTATAAGATCTTTGGGTGTCAGACCGCAAAGAATGTCTATAGCAAAATCTATTTCGGCAGAAGCCTCTTCAACGCTAAAACCGCATTGAGTATATCTTTTAATCAAATCCGTTTTCTTTAGTGTGTTGGTTTTCATCTTCTATAATTTTTCCTATCAGGTTTTTTAAATCCAATCTGGACAAGCCGTTTGTATCTTTTTTATCCAATTTATATTTTTGGCACAGTTTGTCATAATAATACAGCTGCTTTTTAGTTGGTTCTTCTTTTGAAAGTTTGAACTCTGCCGCTTTTTTGCGTTGTTCTTTTGCCAATGCCTTTTGTTTTTCCAAAAAAGGTTTTTGCGCCTCTTTGAGCTCAAGCTGTTTCAGATTTTCTTTAATCAAAATTTTTAGCTCTTTCAGGAATTTATCTTTATCAAATTCCTGTATAATCCATTCAAAATGAGGATTTTTTTGCTCGTAATAATATTTTTCATCTTCAATAAAAAGCTCAAGTATATCATCAACCGACAGGTTATTGGCATTGTGTTTTTTTACAAAGCTTTTTATAAAACTGAAAAGTGACGCTTTTTGGTTTTTTGTAAGCTCTAAAAAAAGTGTATTTTTAAGGTAATACATTATCTTAATTACTATATTAAATCATTGATATCAAATTTTTTGGACAGATTGTCATTTTTAAAACAGGCCAGTTTTTTGAGTATCGGGTTTGTAGCCTTATTCACGTTTTGATTTTTTGCTGCAGATGTTTCAGAGCTTTTGAGATTTTTCTCAACAGCCTTTTTCTCCAATATTTTTGTGATATCTGAAACCTTGTCCATTTTATTATTTTAACTCATTTTTTTGACTAATGCTATATATATAAAAACTTAGCACCACAAATTATTGCGCATCATCTTCAAAAAGCATGCGAGCAAGAAATATGTCTTTTTTTGTTGTTATTTTAATATTAGAATAGCTGCCCTCAGATACAAAAACCTTCATGCCTGATGCTTCCACCATGCCTGCATCATCAGAAAAACTCTGCCCCTCGAGCTTTTTGTGCACATCCATTATCATTTCATAATCAAAAATTTGAGGCGTCTGAACAGCCCAGAGAGTGTCTCTGTCAGGAGTATTAATTATCTCCCCATCTTCTTTAACAACTTTTATTGTATCCACAGCTTTGACCGCAACAATGGCAGCTTTCTTGCTCATTGCAAGCTCAAGGCATTTTTGTATATCCTCATGCTTTATCAAAGGACGTGCTGCATCGTGAATAGCCACATAATCAGGATTGTCGCATGCTTTTAGAGCATTAAACACAGAAGCCTGTCTTGTTGCTCCGCCTCGTACAACCTTGACGTTTTTTATATCATACTTTTTAAGCAAATCTTTTATTACAGACTCAAGACTTTCTGAAGCTGAAACTATTATCTCTGCTGGCATAATTGAAGTATAGGGCAAAAATGCCTGTATAGAACGGATGATAACTTCTTTTTCATCAATTTTTTCCAGAAGCTTATTGGTTTTTCCATACCGGCTGGAAGAGCCTCCTGCCGTAACTATTACAGATAGCTTTGTCATCGTATTATTCCTCAAAATGCTTAAAACTCTTTTGTTCAAATTCTTTTTCTAACGCATTGGAAAAAGGCCTGTCAGATACTGTCCCTATTTTAATAAATTGCGGAGTATTAAAATATTTGTACAAAAACGGAGGGATTGTAAATATAAGCTCAAAGTCTTCTCCGCCCCAGAGGGCATAGTCTTTCCAGTCTTTTGGGAAAGTAGTCTTCAAATCCTTGCCGGCCGGAATTGTTTCTATATCAAACTCGAGATTACTTGCTTTAGAAAGCTTGAATATTGCATCCTGAAGCCCGTCTGAGGTGTCCATCATCGCCAATTTTTCTATACCCGCATCTTTCAGGGTTTGCATGATATATTCGCTTTGCTCAATTGCCGGCAGCGGCACTAGATGTTTATTGATAAGATTTATTGGTTTATCAATACCGTTTTGTAAAAGCGCGAGACCTGCTGCACTGTCTCCGTGTGTACCGGTTGTAAGAATTATATCGCCTTTTTGTGCAAAGCTTCTTGACACTTTGACATTGTTGTATTTTTTCCCTATTGCACAAATTGAAATAAAATAGTTGTCAGCACCTGTTAAATCCCCGCCTGCAACTTTTACGCCGTATTTTTGGCAGCTGTCTTGCACGCCTTGATAAAAAGCTTGTACAAAATTTTCATCTGATGCTCTGGGCAATGAAAGCGATACGGTTATATAAAGAGGGCGAGCGCCTGCGGCAGCCAGATCGGAAAGATTTACATTAACTGCTTTTTGGCCGAGTTTAAACGGTGTTGTTGTATGTGTTAAAAAATGCACGCCTTCAACCAGAGTGTCTTGTGTTACACAAATATCAAACTCTTCCAAATAAGCGCAATCATCGCCGATAAGCGATGAATCCGCCAGTGTATTTTGTATAACCTTAAGAAACTCGAGTTCTCTCATAGGTTAATTTTAACATAAGATTATTCTTTATCTCTTGCACTAAGCACAAATTGAGCACACAATTCTGCTATCACAAGATAGATATAAAAATATACAATAGGAATAAAGATTATTCCGACAATAGTTATCATAAGTATTGAGCAAAAAAGCTGGCCAAGCATTGATATTGCAATGAACAATAAAATCAAAATACAGTAATTGCCGACATTATTTTTTAACATATCAAATGCTTTTTTAAAATCAACAAAAGAAAGTATTTTTAAATCGCTGAAAAAACAAGCCATCATTAAAGGGCAAAAAACTATATAGAGAATATAAACAAAAAGAGTCAAGGCTCCGATGAGTGTGATAAGAATAAAGAACATTGTATTTAAAAGTCCGCAATCAGGACAACCGTGAAAAGCAGTGATAATAAGCCCTGCAAAAACAGATATCAGGAGTATAAGTGGTATTGTATAAAGAAAATACCCGATAAAATACTTTAACCCGGTTATTATAAATCGTCCAAATTCAGACCAGTCCGGCAGAAGAGAGTTTTGGTAATTAATTCTTTTATTCGCAGTCTGGGCCATATATCCAGCCAGTACCAGGCTTATAATAATCGAAAAAACAAAGCAAAGGATAAACGAAGTAAGCCCTATCACTCCTGAGGTTGTAAGAATCAACAAAAAGACAGGTATGATAAATATTGCAAACGTAGCAAGCAACAAGCCTCCACCGGCAAGAACTTTGTTTGACCAGCCGGGATCCTTTGCCATATAAGTAAGAGCCTTTTCAAAATCCAGATTCATTGTTTTTCTCCTTCATTAGCAATTATTCTTCAACAGCAGTTCTTTTTGATTCTTCTTCAATTCTGACAAACTGGGCTGTTATATCCATCATTACGATTTGAAAATAAAAAAATACAAATGGAATGAGAATTACACCTTTTTATGAAATTAAAATCGCAAAGTGTTGGAATAATCGGGTATAACAAATTTGTCGTTATTTGCATCTTTGTTTGTAAATACTGCATAATCCTTAAATGAAAGCTCTTTAGCGTTGTCATAAAGGTTCATATCAACGTATTTTTTATACAAATCTGTTAAATCACCCGAGTAATTGCCCATTTTTTGTGCAAATTTTTTAATTTCTTTTTTGCTGGCACCTGCACCGTAAGCCTTTGTTTTGGCATCTGTTCCGGAAGGTCGTATTTCTATAAATTTATCATCAAATTCCAGATATGTTCCGTCGCCCACAAATTTTACATCTGTGAGATTGTCAAAATTCAGGTCTTTGAATGTATCTGACAGTATCTCTCTTATTTGTTCAAGGGTCATTTTGCCAGCCTTTTTAGCCACAGCCATTGTCAGATAAAATACATCATTTTTTGTTCTTTGAGCTTCACCTGCGACTTTTGCCTGTTTGAGCTTTTCAATATCTGGCTCTGATTCGTTGTAATAAGAAATATCTTCTCTTATATCAAATTTTGAGATAATTTCATTGTTTTTGAACACATTGTCAAGATACTCGGACATAGACGAGCCCTGTTTCTTAAGATAAGCAGCAAGAGCTGATGCAACAATAATTGCTTCTGTTGCACTTTTTTCTCTCATTGCAATTGCAGCTCTGCCGGAAAGAGATTTAATCAACTCTTCCGAACCGATAATCATACCGCCGGATTCTTCGCCTCCAAAGATGAGTTTGGGGTTTACGCCCAGGTTAATATTATTGCCGAGAACATCTGTTACTACAACTTCTTTATCCGGGTTGTCCATAATCTGCTTTTCGACTTTTTTCATTACGTTTGCAATTTCCTTAAAGCCAACAGGCACATTAACAACCTTGATATTGTTTTTCTTTGCCCATTCATCCCACGAGCGAGCAGAGGCCGTTGTTTTTATCATAAATCTGGGGTGGTTTTCAAACAGGCCTTCGTTTTTCAATTGCTGCATCCAAAAATCCATAATCATAAGGAAGGATTGATTTGCAGTAAATACTGTAAGAATTCTGCCCTTGTCTAATGCAACATAGTCTATGCCAAGAGACTTGAGATATTGAATCTTATCATCAGATTCAATCTGGCACACAGTCAATCGGTCATGATCAGGGTCTGTGATGAGTACAGCTGTGCCTATCGGGCAGTTTTTAAGGTTTTCATCATAATGCAATGATTTTATTACAGGGAAATAAGGTTTTCCGTCTTTATCTTTAGAAAGTACTGTTGCATCAACAGAGTAGTCATAGAAGGTCTTATTCCCTTTAGGGTCTGTATCATATTTTCCTATCGAATGGAAAAACGGATCTTCCTCTTTATTCATCCAAACGTATTTATCTTCGATACCCAGTTCTTTGAGTATTCTGCTCAATGTACCGTATGCGGAGCCGCCTACGTTTTCAATAACAATTTTGTCATCAGAATTTTTTATCAAATTAAGATTTGCATCTTTGGCAACGCCGTCAAGCAGATATTGTTTATACAATTCTATACCGTCATTGAGTGACTTCATTTCGGCCTGAGAAATAAGCGGATTGTCATTGGCTGCAATTTTGATATCGTAATATCCGTTTTTTTCAACTTCGTCAAAAATATATTTAATTTTATCAACAAAGAGCATTGATTCTTCCGGCAAATACTGGCTTCCCTGTGAATTTAGATCTTTTGTTGCATTTTTTACAGAGATACCGTGGCTTGAGGTAATATATTCACCGCCAAGCAAATCCAGCTTGAAAGCAAGGAATGATGCCATCCAGATAGGAATTGTTTTTCTATCAACAGGCACAAGTGTTTTGATACCGTGTGCGGCCTGTATACGGGCAATCAATTCCAAAAACTCCTGTGAATTGTAGCGTACTTCACATCCTGCGAGTTTTATAATTTCATTATCCGGATAAAGCTCTTTAGCCACAAGTGCTTTAGCTTCTGTTGCCAGCATAATACCAATCAAATTGATGGGGAATCTGGTATCATGCGGATAAAGAATATTTTGAGGCCCTCTTATGCCTGCTGTGGATACTTCAGCCTCTTTTGCATAACCTTTAAACCAGTCTTTCAGGTTCAGGCCATTCGGGTTTGTTTGTTCATTATACGGTTCCAGATTTTCTTTAGTCAGTCTGAATGTAAATTCGTTTTTATTCCCAAGGTCGACAAGTTTATTCTTTTTTATATAATCAGGTGTTTTTGAATCAACAGATTCAAAAAGGGATTTTTCCAGTTCACTGTGTGGTTGCTTATTAATCATAATTTCGGCTCTCCGCTATTTATCCGTTTAATAACTTATCTATTATACAAAAATTATAAAAAGATGTATATTAATTTATGTGGTTAATATAAAAATACTAACATTAATGATAGGTTATAAAATAATAACAATGAAAGGATTATAAAAATGGTAAGAGTCGGTGTTGTAGGTGCAATGGGAAAAATGGGCCAAGAAGTAGTAAAAGCCGTATGCAATGATGACACACTTGAGCTTGTTTGTGCTGTTGATGTAAATCAAATTGATATGGAAGTTTGCCCGCCAATATCTGTCAGAATAATAGGAAATTTAAAATCTGCAATAGAAATGCACAAACCTGATGTAATGGTCGACTTTACCCAGCCAAAGTATGTTTTTGAAAATGCTAAAACATGCCTGGAAAACGGAGTACGTCCGGTAATCGGTACAACAGGGCTTTCTGATGAACAGATAGAAGAACTGAACGCATTGTCGCAGGCCAAAGGTTTGGGATGTTTGATTGCTCCAAATTTTTCGACCGGAGCAATTCTTATGATGATGTTTGCGAAACAGGCTGCCAAATACTTTGACAACGCTGAAATTATTGAGCTGCACCATAATCAAAAGAAAGATGCTCCCTCTGGAACAGCTATTAAGACAGCTCTTATGATGTCAGAATCAGGCAACATGACATTTGAAACAGGCAACTGTGAAGAAACTGAAACAATTCAAGGCGCAAGAGGCGGAAAGTCATACTCTGACATTCATATCCACTCTGTCAGAATGCCGGGTTATATCGCATCTCAGGAAGTTATTTTCGGAGCATCCGGACAAATTCTTACTATCCGCCATGATTCTATGGACAGACAATGTTACATGGCCGGTGTAAAGCTTGCAATCAAATACATTGCGCAACACAATGAATTTATTTACGGGCTTGAAAAAATTATGTAACTAAACCCATCCAAAAAACAGGGCGAGAAGATATTTTTTTAAATATCTGTGTTTAAAAGCGGAAAATTTTCTATGCCTTTTTAAATCTGCCACAATTGCTTCCACGGGGTATTGTGTATTTTTCCTGATTTTATTGAACCAGAAGCTTAATATAAAAGGAAAATAAATCCACAAAAGACAATATCTTTTAAACAAAAGGCAGGGTTCTTTTACTTTTGGCTTGAATAAATCAATCATATTGTACTTAAAGATGTCATGATTATATTTTGCACAGTACTTAAACCCCTCCTTGCAAAGCACTGCTGTTAAGCCCATTTCATAATTAAAAATAATATCTTTTTTGGTACTTTCTTTTTTTACAGATAAAATAAAATCTTTAAAAGCATTGGAGTGCAAAACCTGCTTTTTTAAAACAACAAAATATGACTGCACATGCATATTTTCAGCTTCAGACACTTCAAAAAGACTGTCTCCATATCGATTTTCGTTTGAAGCAAAACCCCAGAAGTCACAATCTTTTGTATTCATTTCTTCAAACAAATTTTTTAAAGAGCCAAACGGGCCATAGCAGCTGTCATTCAATAATATCAGATTGTCTGTATTTTCATAAAGGCCGTTTTCCATAGCCAGTTGTATGCCTCTTTTATAAGAGCCAAAGTCATACTCACCATGTTTTTGTGCCAGTGTATAATCAACAATACCTTTTAGTTTTGATATTTGCTCTTCATCAAGCTCACAATCCGAGACAAAAATGATTCTATCTGCAACATTCTTTAACTCTTTTAAATAAAAAAGCACATAATCGTCTATTATGCAGTCTTTATCATAATGTGCAAAAATTGCCGTATTATTTGTTGATTCGTTTACCATTGGTACCATTTCCCAAGCACGCACAAACTTTTGTCTTTTAAATGGATTTTCAAAATCAATTTTCTGATGCTATTCCATCTATAATACAAGCAGTAATACCAGTAAAGCAGATTATTCTTACCTTTACAGATAAATCTTGTTTTATTTAAATTAAACTCCAAATAACTTTTTGCATCAAAACCGCGTGCATTTTTAATATAACTATCAGAATGAATACGCCAGTTAGTGAGTTTTTCGTCTAAATAATAAAACTTATATTTATTAGCGATTTGAGCCCAGAGATAATAATCTAATAAAGGAGGAACAGGAGAGTTAAAATCAACATTTTCAAGTACTCCTTTATTCAGCATCACCGTTGAAAAGGTTACAATATAATTTCTCTTCATCAAGCAGGAAGATAAATCCAAAGGCTGATATTTGTTTTTCAAGACTTTATTGATAATTTTGAAATGTTTATCCAAACGTTGTTTATCTGCATCGTCTCCAATCAGATTTACATCGTTGATAATAAATTTAACATCAGGGTGTTTTTTAATTACCGCAACTTTCTTTTCAAGATAGTCGGGTGTAATTGAGTCATCAGATTCCAGAAAAACAATCCAATCATTTTGAGCCTGTTTCAAGCCAAGCCGCAATGTTTCTTTAAGACCTTTATTCACATGATTTTCATGACTAAAGAGCTTAATTCTCTGGTCTTTTTGACAATATGATTGTATTAAAGAAACAGAGTTGTCAGAGGAACCATCATCCACAATAATCATTTCCCAATCCTGATAAGTTTGAGCAATAACGCTTTCTATTGTTTCTGATATATATTGTCCGTAGTTATAACTGGTTGTTATGATTGATATTTTCAAAAGAAAACCTCTAATTGCACAATTTTTATAGATACTTACGAAAGTTATAAGTATCATAAATCACTAACAATTGCAAATTAGTTTAATTATCTAACATCTCTTTTATTGGATTTTCATATACAGAGAACAATTTATCTAAAATCAACTCAAAACTATTATATAAATTCTTTAATTTTGGTTTAACCTCTAGTATGGATTTTGCATGTTTTATTGAGTGAGCATCTGTATTTTTTGCATTTGTATAAAATTCATATCTGCGCTTTCTATCTTTTTCTCTAAGATAAGCTAAATGTATTTTAGGTATAAACATTTTATAATTATTTTTTATATTTAATCCAGCAGGATAACAAGGTAAGTGTAAATTATTACCGTTATTACAAAAATCCAAATCTTGAAAGGCAATAAGTCTTACATCTGTACCCTTAGGCGACCAATATCCGTCGCATCGAAATTTATTTTTTGTCCACATATCTCGACAAGAAACTTTTACACATTCATAATGATTCTTATTTAAATATGGAATTTTTTGTTTAAAAGATAAAAGACGTTTATCATAAAATTCATCAGCATCAACTATTAAAATCCAATCTCCGTTTTCTGCAAATTTTCTTGTATACTGCCATTCATTCCATTGTTGAATCCAAACCCGTTTTTCAAACGTATCAGATACACTTTGAGCATTATTACAAACACACTCAAAAAAACTTTTATCTTCCAATGCATTTTTTAAAGCTTGTTTTAACTCATTTTTATCAGGATTTATCAATATGCCATTGTAATTATTAATTATCAAATTAGTTAAACCGCCAATATTAGTAGCAATTACAAAATTGCCACATGCCATTGCCTCCAGACAAGACAAAGATGTTCCTTCTGAATAAATAGTTGGAATCAATGTAATATCAGCATTTTTATAACAATCCGGCATATGCTCTGGCTCTAACAATAAATGCTTTACTCTTTCCGGATATAAATCAATCAAAGCACCAAGTTTAGCTTTAATATCTTCATCATGTATGAACCCGACAAATTCAAATTCTACAAAAGGGTATTGTTCAAGTATTTCTGGTAAAACATCACTCACCAGCCAAAAGCCTCTTTCTACAGCACACCTTCTTGGAAAAAGGATTTTTATTTTATCATGTGATTTCTTTTTAGGACAAAAGACCTTTTTGTCAACATAATTTGGTACATAAATAAAATTTACAGGCCTCTTATTTAATTGATTTTTGAAAAACGTCCTCATTTGAGAAATTGTATTAGTATCAACCGAAACAAAGTAATCAACGTTAGACAAAAAATGAGAAACAAAATCTTTGTAAGAAAAATTTACATCAGGAGAATCCCACGTTACACCATGCGAAATTATAATAATTTCTCACAAACAAAAAAGGATAAATTAATTTATTTCCAATTATCTTAAAAAATTTTTTCAAAAATATTACTCCTAATTTGCCGACAATTCATTAAATAATACTTGTTGTATGTCTATAGCTCTTTGAGCCCAGGTATTTTGTTTTGCATATTCTAAAAGTTTAATTTTTACATTTTCGTCTTTGGAAATTGCAATAGCAGAGTCAACGCAATTTATGAAATCAGTGTTATCTTTAGCAATAAAAACACCATCATATCCAAAACACTCTTGCATATCCTTTGTACAAACAACTGGTATTTGTGCACACATATACTCAAAAAGTTTTACCGGAGATGTAGCTTTTGCAATTTCGCCATCCTTGAAAGGGATTATTGCACAGTCAAACAATGAAGAATATCTAATAAGCTCTTTATATTTCTTCTCACCCAAATAAAAAACATTAGGAAGCTTTTCAATCAGATGCAAACCTTTAAAGTCACTTCCTATAAACACAAAATTATAATCAGGTCTATTTTTTGTTAATGTATTTATTAATTCATAGTTGAGCCAAGTTGCAATAGCTCCGTAATAACCTACTACAGGTTTATTATCTTTTATTACATTTTGCATATCAACAGGAATTTCTGATGAATTATTACAAAAATCCTGCAAATTTACAGCATTTGGATTTAGCAAAAACCTTCCTTGTGGGTATTTATCTTTTAAGATATTTAATAAATGTTTTGATGTAGCTATACACAACACAGGCTCTATTAAATTTAGATTGTTTAAAATAATCTTGCCTTGTGTCGAATCATGTATTTCATCACTCATTTCATCAATAAATTCATAAATAACTTTATATCCAAGTTTTTTTAACTTTAAAACTTGTTTCAAGTTATAGGGAGAAGTTGTTGTAAGAAGCAAATAAGGCTTTTTCCCTAACTTTTTACATACATTATTAATAAGGCTAAAATCTGAAATAATTAAAGATTCACTATATTTATAAGTTACAACATTTTTTTGCTCGCCATACAAATACAAAAAACCACATTTACTAAGCTCTGTTGCAAGATGCTGTGGTCTTTGAAACAAAGCATTGTTAAAAGGCATAGACAAACTTACTATTATATTATCATCAGGCCAATTGCTTATAATATTATACAAAAGCCTATAACTTTTAGCATAATGCCACAAGTAAAGCCAATTCCTTTTTTTAAAAGGTGCAAATAAAAAAGATTCTAATTTTCTTACAAAAAATTTATTATTTAACATATTCAAATTCTACTCATAAAAAAGATAACAATAATTACTTATAAAATCAATACTTAATTTCTATTCTATTTTGTAACCTCAATTTTTATTTGCAACCATATAGGTATCTTATAACATATTTAATGAAATATTTCAATATTTTAGTTAATAATTTCATTGGCTTTTAAAGAAAATACATATTAATCTAAAAATATGGACCTAAGAGCCAAAATCGGGTATAAACTTAAACGCTTACGACTGGAAGCTGACATCTCGCAAGAAAAGCTTGCAGAATATCTTGGTGTGCATATACAGGCCATTGGCAAAGTAGAAACAGGGAAAATTTTTATTAGTGAGAAAGTGTTGATAAAAGCATGCAAATTTTTTGATGTAAAACCGCGCTACTTTTTTGACTTTGATGATATAAAGCTCCGCCAATCTGATACAGAGAGAATAAGTGAAATAACAGAAAAGTTACAACACTCAAAACCAATATTTATAAAACAAATACATAAAATAGTTAACGCATTATATGAAGAAAACTAAAAAAGACCTCAAAAGAGGTCTTTTTTAATGGCTCCGGGACATGGATTCGAACCACGATTAGATGATCCAGAGTCACCTGTCCTGCCGTTAGACGATCCCGGAATGTCGTTTAACAACAATTTTATTTTAGCACTTAAGATACCAAGGTCAATAATTTTTTATAAAAAATTGCAGAAAAAAAGACGCTTAAAGCGCCTTTTTTAAAATGGCTCCTCGGGTGGGACTCGAACCTACAACCCTTCGGTTAACAGCCGAATGCTCTGCCATTGAGCTACCGAGGAATATCTCGAAGGTTTCATAACCTTGTAGAATTATTATAACAAAACAATTTTTCTTGTAAATAGTTTTTTTTAATATTTTTTTATTAATTTAAAAAGCCCGTCCTAAAAGGTTTTTACATTATTGTTAACAAATCTAAACAACATGCTCCATAAAAAAGCAACTTTTTTAATAATATATACTTTATATATATGTAAGAGAAAATGAAGAGAGAAATAATGAAAGCTTTATTAGTTAAATTTTTAAACAGAAACAAAAAATTCAACGTAAACGATCTTATATAATCTACTTTGTATTGGAAAGTAATGAAACAGTAGCTATATCTACTTTAGACTTTCCCTTATTGCTTTTAATTTTTTAATGCACTCATTAATATCATTAAATGGCAAATCATAAAGATATTTTTCGTCCAGATCCCACCATTTTAACTCAAGTAATTGCTTGATGATTTCTGGCGAAAATCTATATCCGATTATTCTATTTGCTCCAACAACAATGGCATATGGAGGAACATCTTTTGTGATAGTGCTGTTTGCTCCAATAATAGCCCCATCACCAATTGTTATACCGTCCATAATTACAGAATGCATACCAATCCATACATCATTTCCAATAAAACATGGTTTTGAAATTGTAAATTCTACAAGATTACTAGGAGGCATTTTTACTATATAACCATTATTTTCAGGTTTTCCATCATCCATAATTGCATATTGAAATGGGCTGGAAGATAAAAAATCCTTAGGATGCATACCAGTACCTATACTAACAAAAGAAGCTATTGAGCAAAACTTTCCGATAACAGTATTTATATCAATTATTTGTGACGTATCTCCAATATGTGAATATCGACCTAATTGTTTATGCATCAATTGGCATCGAGTAAACCAATTCATATTTTTTAATCTTTTACGTTTAAGGTATGTTAAATACCATTTAAAACGTAATATATCAATAATCTTCTGGCCAAACTTAAACCCCATACTACATGTTTAACATGGAAAATTCACACTGTCAAACTGTTCACCTGAGGGTAATTTTAACTCAAAATATGATAAAAGGTATTTTGAGTATGACTAATATAAAAAAACTTCTCGGCAAAAAAATTAAATTTTACAGAGAAAAAGCTGATTTAACTCAAGAACAACTTGCTGAAAAAATATCTATCAACAGCCGTTCTCTTTCATTGATAGAAAGAGGAAACAACTTTATAACAGCAGAAACATTATCTTCTATTGCAGAAGAACTTAATGTAACACCGAAAAAACTCTTTGATTTTGATGACGAATTTGTTGACCCGAAAATAACAAAAGAAAAATTATTCGATTTAATAAACAAAAATGAAGATAAAATTCAAACTATATACAATATTGTAAAAGGGTACTTAAACTAATTTATATCCACAATTGTCACACCATTGCCGCCTTCTGTGTCTTCTCCCTGCCGGTACTTTGCAACGTATGGGGAATCGCTTAAATAATCGCGTATTGCAGAACGCAGCTGACCTGTACCATGTCCGTGGACAATTTCAACAGGAGAAAGATTTACCATACTGGCTTTATCCAGAAAAGCATCCAATTCTGCAAGAGCCTCGTCGACCCTGTAGCCGCGAAGGTCTATTTTGGGAGACATATTTATACGCTCTATCACAAACTTTGAATTTCCAAGATTAATTTTCTTTTTGATAATATCTTTTTGGCGTTTTAAACTTTTTGCAAGCTTTTCTACTTTGATAGTTGATTGCAACTGGCCAACAAGTATTTTAATATTTCCTTTTTTATCCGGCAGCGAATTGATTATTACATCCTGATCAAGCCCTTTGATAATGGCCTTTGCACCAATTTTTATGTCATCATTATTGAGCTCTGTGTATTTAATATCAACTTTAGAAAACTCATCAGCTAATGCTTGAGCTGCTTTAAAGCCTTTTTGCGACAATTTTTTATAAGAGTTAACTGCATTTTCTTTGGTTTTGTGGTGGTTAAGATTTTCCAACACTTTTTTAATTTGAGCCTTTGCATCTTGCAAGTTATCTTCATACCGGCGTTTGTAATCTTTCAGAGTCTTTCTTTTTTGCGCATTAAGGTTTTCAAAAAGCTCATTGTATTCTTTATACTTAGCCTCAGAAGATTCCTTAAGAGCTTTGGCTTCTTCTGTCAGACGATTCAGTTCAGAATATTTGACCTGTAATTCGCCAAGTATTTTAGATTCGTCTGTAATTTCAGACTCATAGTTTTCTTTTGCTTTGTTGATAATATCTTCCTCAATACCAAAATTTTTGGCTATTGCAAAGGCGTTGGAAGCACCCGGAACACCTATCCTTAACTTGTATGTCGGGCTAAGAGATTCCATATCAAAATCAACAGAGGCATTTTGAAAACTTTTATTATTAAAAGGCAGTGATTTTAATTCGTTAAAATGGGTGCTGATAAGAGACAAAGAACCTTTTTCTATAAATTTTTCCATTATAGCTTTTGCAAGGCTGGCGCCCTCCTTGGGGTCAGTACCGGCAGCTATTTCATCTATCAAAATAAAAGTTTCTGTATCAGCATTATCAAGAATTTCTTTTATATTTTTAACATGCGAAGAAAAAGTTGATAAACTCTGAATAATATTTTGGTCATCACCGATTTCGGCAAAAAGTTTTTTAAAAGGATAAACCCTGGCACTAAAACAAGGGATATGCAAACCTGCAGCGCTCATGGCAATAGAAAGACCTACTGTTTTTAACACAACAGTTTTTCCTCCGGCATTAGAACCTGTTATAATAATAGATTTATAAGGCTCACCTATAGAAAAATCATTTTCCACAACTTTATCTAAAATTGACAACAAAACCGGATTTTTCATAGATTTTAGCTCAATAACAGGTTTTTCCAATATTTCAGGCTCACAGGCATCAATTGCAGTGGAGTATTTTGCTTTTGCAAAAATAAAGTCTAATTCTATTAATGCCTCAAATGAAGATTTTATCTCTTCGTAATATTGTGCTATTTGAGATGACAACTCTTTTATTATCTTTTGGATTTCAGATTCGATAGAAATTTCCAATTCTCGTAATTTATTATTTAGCCCGACAACTTGCTTTGGCTCAATAAAATAAGTTTGGCCTGATTGAGATATGTCGTGCACAATACCTTGAACTTTGTTTTTAGATTCAGCCTTGACCTGAAAAACAATACGGTTGTCGCGTAAGGTATAAACATTGTCTTGAAGATAAGAGGTAAATGCAGAATTTTTCATCAAATCTGAAATTGTATGTTTCAAATTTTCATTTGTATCTCTTTGCGCCTGATAAAGCGATTTTAACTCAATTGAAGCAGACTCTTTGACATTAAAGCCCGAATCAAATATATCCTGTATTTTTTGTTCTAAATCTGCAAAAACAAACAATTTGTGAGTAAACGCAAAAAGTTTGTCCTCATTTTCAGCATATTTATGCAAAAATGATGAAAACTTTCGTGAATCGCACATGATGCAGTAAATATTTTTTACATCTTCAACACACAAGGTAATTTTGTTTTTTAAAAGACTCAAAGCATCTGTGATATCCTCGAGCCCTGACACGGGTATTGAAGAAGAACTAAGCCTGTATGCATTTTGAGCTTGTGTAGTAAGGGTCTGTGCCAATTTTATTTCATCCGAATCAACAAGAGGCAGAACCTCAAGACACCGTTTTTTTCCGAGTTTGCTAACAGCAAACCCGCTTAAAATTTCCAATACCTTATCAAATTCAATTGTTTTTAACGTTTTATTCACAGCACAATTATATCATGGTGGATTACTTTTGTTGTTTACGATATTATTTTAAAAGAGAGTATCGGAATTTATAAGGATAGAAGTATATGAAGTTAAAAGACACCCTGGCGCAGAATTCTTTTGATTATGCATATTTGACCAAAAGAATGTATAAATACATCAAACCATACATGTTTAGAATTGTTTTGGGCTTTTTGATAGCATTGCCTGTAGGCGCACTGGACGGTGTCATTGCTTATGCACTTAAACCTTATATGGACGAAGTTTTAATCAAAAAAAATATGCTTCTTGCCTGCATCATTCCTTTTGGAATTGTAGCATTTGCCGCTTTACAGGGCGTTTTAAGATATCTTAATGATTACCTCACAAACTGGACAGGCCAAAAAGTTACAAACGATGTAAAACTTGGATTATTTAAAAAGCTTGTTCAAATGGATGCAAAATTTTATGATGACAACTCATCTGGTATTATTTTGACAAGGTACCTTTCCGACCCTGAAACAGCATCAAAAGGCATATTGGATAATATCAAGGCTCTTATGAGCTCCGGCATAGGTGCACTTGCTTTGATTGGTGTTATGTTATACAACTCGTGGGAGCTGGCATTAGTCGGTGTTGTGGTACTTTGCGTTGCGTTTTTGCCTGCAGCATTGATTAGAAAAAGAATCAAGACTGCCTCTAACAAAACAATGAAAATCGGCGGCAATATAATGACCGATTTTAACGAAACAACACAGGGCAACAAAATTGTTTCAGCGTATAATCTTGAAGAATATCAATATAAAAAATTTCATCAAGAAATCAAAGACGGTTTTGATGTAAACATGTCCCTTGTAAAAAGAGTTGCGTGGATGTCGCCAATCATGTATACAATCGCATCTATAGGGATAGCTTTTGTAATGGCGTTTGGTACATATCTTGTACTTTCCGGCAGAATGACAAGCGGCAGCTTGCTTTCGTTTGTTACTTCATTGTTATTGCTATACAAACCTGTAAAAACACTGGGCAATACTCTGACAAATATTCAAACAATTTTCGTTTCACTTTGCAGAACCCTGGAGCTCTTTGATATAGAACCGGAAATCAAAGATAATGAAAATTCCGTTGAAATTTCACAGGTTAAAGAAGGTGTTTCTTTAGAGAACGTATGTTTTGAATATGTTAAGGATACACCTGTATTAAAAAATATAAACTTATCTGCATGTGTTGGAGAAACAGTTGCGATTGTAGGGAATTCCGGAGGCGGAAAAACAACCATTGCAAACCTTATTCCCCGCTTTTATGATGTAACATCAGGTGCAATAAAAATAGATAATACAGATATAAGAAATATAAAAATCAGCTCACTTAGACAGCATATATCAGTAGTTTTCCAGGATAACTTCCTGTTTTCCGGCACAATTAAAGAAAATCTTCTTATGGGCAATTTCAAAGCAACTGATGAAGACATAGAACGTGTTGTAAAAGCAGCACATCTTGATGAATTTTTAAGCGAAATGCCGGAAGGCATTGATACAGAAATAGGAGAAAGAGGCACAACGCTCTCCGGTGGCCAGAGACAACGTGTGGCAATAGCAAGAGCAATGCTCAAAGACTCTCCGATAGTAATCCTTGACGAGGCAACATCTGCACTGGACAACAAGTCAGAAGCAATTGTACAAAAAGCTCTGGATAATCTTATGCAAAACAAGACGGTTTTTGTCATTGCGCACAGACTTTCAACTATTAAAAATGCAGATAAAATTGCAGTGATTAATGAAGGAGAGCTTGTAGAGCTGGGTTCACATGATGAACTCTTATGCAGAGATAACGGATTTTACAAACGCTTGTACGAAATGCAGTTTGCATCAAAAGATGCAGCACTTGCTGAGTAACATTAAGAATTGTAACATTTTATATACTTTTTGAATATTGCGTATATCATTTGTTTTTATTTATATAGATGTGTAAATAAAAAAGAAACAAGGGTGTGCGTTATGGGCGGTAATCCATTCAGTATTACTTCAACAGATTTATTAAAGAAAAAACAAGGTGTACAAGGCCAAGATGGTGTTGAGCAAAAGCAAAGCACCCAGGAAACCCGTGAAGCCAAAGAAAAAGAAAATCTGCAGCAAACCAATGTCTTGCAAGCATCAAATGGCGGTTCAATGGCCACTACTGATGGTGTTTTCAAAAACTATGACGGTTTTCAAAGAAGCACAGTTGCACCCATCGAAAAAAATAAAGAAGAAGAAGAAGCTTCCAGTCTTTTAGATGCAACAGGAGCAGCAACAACCAAAGCAAAATCTAAAAAGTCTGATTGCGAAGATTACTCAAAGGCTGCTTCAGATGACCAACAATCAATACAAAATGCTGTAAAAAAAGAAAAGACCGAGTCTAAAAAAATGCAGCAAAAAGTCAACCAGAATACCCAGCAGCAAGATGCTCTTAAAGCAGAAAACGATACCCTAAAAGACGATGTTGATTCTTTAAATGATGAAATCGCAGAGCTTATGGCAGAAGACGGCCAAGACTATACTCGGCAAGAAGCCCCGGAAGCTCAACCGGTAGCAATGCCTCAAGCCGGTGGAAATGCAGGTTCTGAAGCAGCTGTTATGGTATCAGCTGATAACGGAGACGGCGCAAATTCAGGCATGTCAACAAATGTTGCAGCAGGCAGCGACGCAGCAGGTGGAGGCAATAATGTTTTTGCAATGAATTCATTACCGACTCCGGGCCAACAAAGTGCAGCACCAACATCAACAACAGCAGTAGCAGCACAAAATTCAGGACAGACACAAAATGCTCAGGCCGGAAAAGGTCAACAAGCTCAACAATCCGCAGGCAAATCCGCATCAAATGCAGCAGGCGGTTCACTCAATGCTTTTGGATCTTCTCTGGTTTCGGCAAAAGGAAAAAATGCAGACAAAATCAATGAAAAACTTGCTCAATTAGGTGAAAAGAATTCAACAATAAGTTCTAATAATTCAAGTATAAACGCATTTACTTCCTCGAGCTTGAAAACAGCTAATTCATATAAATCATTCTTAACAAGTTCTATCTCACAAACAAATGCTAAGAAATCAAGCAATGCTTCAAACACAAATGCAGCAAAAGCAGCTCAGACAGTTGGCCAAACAACCAGCTTAACAGGCGGAGTAGCAACAGCTGTTGGCGGTGCAATGCTCGTATGGGGTGATAAAGCACTTGGAGCAAAATTAGTAGCCGGCGGAGGAATTGCAACAGCAGCAGGTACAAGTACATCAGCAGTAGCTTCCGCAACACAGGGTGATACTCAAGCCGCTGTGAAAACAGCTACAGACGGTTTAAATTCATTGTCTTCAGGATTTAATACATACAATACAGAAATGGATAAAATCAAAAACAGTCAAAAAACAGCTTAATATAAAATAATTAATTAAGAGCACCTGATTTTTCAGGTGTTCTTGTTTTTTGAGAATCCTGTAAAAAACAAGCTCCTACAACACCGGAGAAATCACCGAGTTTAGCTTTCTTAAACTGAATTTTCGATGCTGGTATGGGCAAAGCTTTTGCCTTTGCTTTTGTTATTGTACGTTCGTAAAATTCATCAACTGCATCTATCAGACCTCCGCCCATGACAATAAGTTCGGGGTTATAAAAATTTATAATTGTTGCAAGTCCGTTAGACAAATAATCAGATGCCTCGAAAAGGACCTGTGTAATAAGCTCATCCTTATGTTCAAGTGCTTTTCTAATCATTTTGGAGCTAATAGCTTTGTCATCACGCATAAATTCCGTTATCACAGAAGGACGACCTTTTTTTAGCGCACCCATAATTCTGGCCTCAATAGCAGTACGTGAAGCATATGCCTCAAGGCAGCCGTTGGCACCGCATCCACATGGACGGCCTCCGGCATCAACAATAATATGGCCAATTTCACCTGCTGTGCCTGTAGCGCCGTGACGCACTTTTCCATCGCACACGATACCGGAGCCTATACCGGTACCGACAAAAATACAGACAAAATCATTATAATCTTTACCGGCGCCAAATTTCATTTCTCCAAGAGTTGCTATTTCTACGTCATTGCCAATAAAAGTCGGTATGTAAAATTCTCGTTCCATTATGGCTTTGAGGTTTAGATTTTCGCAATTTAAGTTTGGAGCAGAAACCAGTATTCCCTTATCTCTGTCCACCTGCCCTGGTGCACCTATTCCAATAGAATCTATCTGTGCAATATCAAAATGTGAAGTTTCTAAAAGCTCTTTTATTGAAAGTTTTAACTTTTCAACAATAGTTTCCGCATCTTTTTCCTTGCCTGTCTTTTGTTTTATGGAATAAAGGACTTCTCCGTTACCCTTGTTTACAAGTCCTGTTAAAATCTTAGTTCCGCCTAAGTCAATTCCAATTGCATAATTTGACATATATTAAATTGGCTCCGTTTGTCTCACTGTATTTAAAATTATAGCATATTATACGGGCATTTTATAAATAGTTGCAAAACACTTACTTTATAATTTTTTGTAACTTTTAGAAAAACAACTTACGAAATTACAAATTTTTCATTTTATGATATTTATGTAAATAAATTGGAGGAATAATGAAAATAAATTTTAAACTTAATACAAGTAATAAAATTCAGACTAAGGTGCCTATAAAAAATAATGCATTAAATACAAATAAACAAGAAATTGCGTTCAAAATGAAACAATTTGAAATACCAGATGAACAGACTAAAGATTTTATCAATGCTGATTATTTAAAAGCAAATTATAAATCAAAAGCAAATATAGTATATACACAAAAAGCATTTTTGGATAGTAATGCAAATATTAATCATTTAAAACTGACAGAAGCAAGACCGCTCTTTCAACCGGACGAAGTTTTTTACATAACTAAATATAACGAAACCGTACCTGATCTTGTATTAAAAAACAATGCATATATTAACGAGTTAACATCAAATTTTAACAACCCTAAAATAAAGTTTATCTGTGAAATGGATATACCTAAGATAGCTCATGATTTAACCAAAAATAGCGAATATAATTTCGTACTAAACAGCGATATAAATGTAAATAAAGCTTTAAAAGGGAATATATTTGAACTTTATTCCTTTGCGAATGCAGACCAAATTAATGCTAAAAAATGCATTTTAAATCATATGAGTTTTGTAAAAACAATAAATTCTGATGATGTAAAAATAAATGATGAAGCCGGTGCAAAATATATTAATGCAGTAAATACACACCTTAATCAAAAATCTCACGTTCACTCTATTTTATCCAATAACTGTGAATTGTGGAACAATACACACGCATATGAAATTTATGGTCGCAATACAACAATGTTGCATCATAATTCAACAGCAAATAAAATAAAAACTGATTTATTACAAATGAATGACAGATCTTATGCTGTAGATGTGTTAGCAAAGAATACAATATTATTGAATAATTCAAAAATTAAAAACTTAAATGGAATTGAAAACGTAAAATTAAAAAACAATGCAATTGTAAATAATATTATAATGAGTGGAACAAATAAACCTTCTATAGATATATATGATAATGCTAAAATAACGGGTTTAATTAAATTTGATGGAGCAACTGGCAGAGTAAATATTCATTCAACAAATAACAATATAAAGATGGAGCCTTTCCAAATAGAAAATGGCGAACTTTTCATCAATGACAAAAAATGGGAGCCTCGGGGATTCGAAAAGATTATGGGAATGAAAGAATTAAAAAAAGTACTTCGTGAAGATATCATTGATCCTTTAAAATACCCCGAAAAATATAAGAAATATGGTATACCTATGATTAATGGGTTACTTTTATACGGCCCACCTGGTTGTGGAAAAACATATATAGTAGAGGCTCTAGCAGAAGAAACTCAACGAAATTTTATTTCTATAAAACCTAGTGATATTGCAAGCATTTATCAACATGAACCAGCACAAAAAATTGCAGAAAAATTTATGGAAGCAAAAATAAATGCACCATCAATTATATTTATAGACGAAGCTGAATCCATTGCCCCAAATAGAGATAAATTATCACAAGATAATCCTGATTATAGTGAACAAGTTACTGAGCTATTACAACAATTAAATAATATTCACCAAGAAAATATAGTTGTTATTTTTGCTAGTAATGAACCACAGAATATAGATAAAGCTATAAAAAGGACGGGACGACTTGATAAAAAAATTTATGTAGCACCACCAGACGAAGAAGCGAGAAAAGAACTACTAGAAATGTATTCTAAAAATAGACCTTTAAGCCGTAATATTAACTTTGATCTCATAAAAGATAAAACCAAGCATTGGACATCCTCAGATATTAAAGCCCTATCTGATCAAGCAGCTAAAGAAGCATTAAAAAATGATGAGTTGATTGATACTAAACACTATATTGAAGCAATGAAACAGATTAAACCTTCATTGACTCAAGAACAAATAAAAATGTATCAAAATAAAATTATAATGTAACAATATGAAAGAAAAATAGCAAATTTATATTTTTCATGGTTTATACTTTATATGAATAAAGGAAAAAGAAATTATGGATACAATAAATAAAAGCAGCTATTCAAGATATGCAATGTATACAGCATTACCTCTTGCCGGAGCAGCTGTGGGGTTGGCCGTACCGGTGAAAGATAAAACAACAAAATACCGTTCTGAGGCTGTCAAAAATCACAATGTCAATATAACTATTGATAAAGATGGCTTTATTCATAAAAAAACACCTCGAAGCATATCAACATTTCTAATTAAAATACCAAACAAAAAACAAAAAATCATAAATTCAATCATTGGTGCTATTTTGGGTCTTGGCAGTGCTGCGTTAATTAACAAAAAATGCAATACAAAATAGTTTATTTTCTTATGCTAAACTCGCATCCGCAGTATTGTTGACGATAGAAGTTATTCTTTTTAGCAATTTCCATTGTTTTTAAAAAACCGTTTTGTTTTTTAAAATCTTTTTCTACAAATTCAACACCATACGCTTTTGCTGCATTTTTGCCTTGTTCAAAAATATTTTTTGACACTTTATGCGGGCTAACACTCAATGTTGTTGTAAAAAACTTGATACCAAGTTCTTTTGCTTTTTGTGCTGTTTTATTTAATCTATACTCAAAACACTTATTGCAGCGCAAGCCTTTTTCCGGTTCTTTTTCAAACCCCTGAACAAAAGCATACCACTTTTCCGGTTCATAGTTATCAATTATATATTCAAAACCCTTTTCTTCGCAGTATTTTATAAGTTCATCCCGTCTTCGCAAATATTCCTCTTCGGGATAAATATTAGGATTGCAAAAGAAAACTACGGGTTCGTAGTTTTCTTTTAAAATTTCTATGGGATAAGCCATACATACTGCACAGCAGGCATGTAAAAGAATTTTTTCCATTTATTTTTATTTTCTTTCTTTTGCACCCGCATTTATCAATTTTGCTTTAAATTCTTCATAAGGCATTATACCAATTCTGGTTTCCTGATTTATCCTAAAAGCAGGAGTGCCGTCAATACCAAACTGAGTTGCTTCTTCAATTTCTTTTTGCAGCTCTTTAGCAATTTCAGGGCCGTGTGCATCTTTTTTGAGTTTTTCGATATTAAGCCCCTTAATTTGAGCTGCATTTTGCAATATGGAATCTTCTCCACTAAATTCTTTATCAAAAAGCATATTATTCATATCCCAGTATTTGCCCTGATATCCGGCAGCGATAGCATATTTAGCCATAAGGCAAGAACCTTCGTGCATTTGTTGTTTCAACTTTGGATTGCACTCCATATCCAAAGGCAGGTTGTGATGCACAACTTTTATATTAGACAGCTCGCCGGCTGCTCTCAGCGTCATTGTGTTCAATACAAAACAGAACGGACACTGATAATCGGTATACTCATGCAAAACAAGTGTGGCATTTTTATCACCTAGAATGTTTCCTGTTATACTTTTACCGGCTTTTGACGGCTTTGAGAAATAGTCCATTTCTTTTTTCAGTTTAACCTGTGGAGCCATAACATCGCTTAGCGTTGTGTAGGTCAAAAATCCAATGGCAACAAGCACCAACGCTGAAAAAGCAAGGGCATACTTTTTGACTTTTAAAGCTTCAACAAAATCTTTGAAACTTGTTACAAAAACATCAATAAAACTTTGATTTTTCGGTTTTGCAATCAAGCCAATCAAAAGGTTTAGAATATAAGTAAAAAAGCAAAGAATGCAAAGTTTGTGGATTTCAAAAACAGAGATTCCCGCCAGGATCATTGAAATCAAAAACGCGATTATACCCAGAGCACAAATATACGACTCGGGGTTTTTAAACACGTCAAAATATGCAAAAATTCTAAAACCTTTTATTTCAATATTTTTGAGTTTATCCACATATGTAAAGAACAAAAATACAAAGTATAAAAACAGCCCCCATAACGCAAGAGGCACACCAAGAAATTGAGAATGGCCAGTCTTTGCAACACCATCACAATCAATAAGATCATTTATGGAACAAAAACTTGAAAGCGCATAAGGGTTAAAGTTTGCATCCCAATATATCATTGTTAATTTAACGGAAGTAAGAAAACCGACAAGAGCGATAATTGTCAATACAATTCTTTTGGTTAAACTCATTTTTATACCTCTTTATCCTTAATTTTGTCTATACATTACAGACGACGCCATAGCAATAGTTGTCCAGAACAAAAACTGCACCTGTGGTCTGAAATATATTGTATCAAACAATCCGTGTGTCATCACACCTATAATTGTTAATGTTGCCGCACAAACCACAATCTTATCGGCTAGCCCGTCGGCATTAGCCTTTGTTGTAATACATTTATATGCATCAAATAAGAACAAGCCAATAAAAGCAACAAATGCAATCAATCCGAAAATGCCACTTTCTACAGCGATTTCCAAAGGCACGGAATAAGTGCTCAACGCATCATATCCTGTAAGCATGTAAAGGCCGTATATTTCTCTAAAAGTTTGATTTCCCGCACCTATGCCAAGAATACAGTTGTCGCAAAACATATGCCACGAAGAATTATACACATTCATTCTAAAAGAAGTGGATGAATCGCCGCGCAAAATAAATATCGACAAAAGTCTTTTTGTAATTTTGGGCACAGCTATCAAGACTAATGCAAAAAGAGAGATAACAGCCACAACAAATTTTTGCCAAACAGATTTTAGTTTTTGCGCGGTGTTATAGTCTGTTTTTATAACAAGAGTCACTATCGTAATCATACCGGCAACAATTGCAGCCAAAGCAAGGTATGCACCGCGTGAGCCTGTCAAAAACACTGCAAGAGAGCACAAAGCAAAAAAGGTGAGAGACGAAAAGAATGTTTTAAAATTCTTTTGTACCAGGCAAATTGCACCTGCACCCAGTATGTATGGTATACCTGCAATCAAATAACCGCCAAGCAAATTCGGGTTGAGAGGTTTTAAAGTACCATAAGCTCTTGCAATGGCATCTTCAGGATTAATGTAGTTAGAATCCTGCCAGGTTGAAATCTGCTCGACACCTGCAAAATTCTGATATATAGCGATTATCGCCTCTGCTGAACATAAAATACCTACAAGCAAAAATATGTAGCGTATTTTGTTTTGATTTGTCTGAAAATAATTAACTGCACAGTAGTAATAAAATATATAAATTACTGTTTTTAAAAATCCGTGAATGCTCTGCGGCAAGAGTGTTGAGTTTATTGTGCTTATAAAGCATATTGCAAAATAAACAAATAAAGCAGCATCAAACTTTGTCAGTGCAATTTTGGCCCCTTTTTTGGTAAACAGTTTTAGTATTATCAAAAGCACCACTATTATTGCAAAGGCACCGATTTTTTCACTGGGCATAAACGTTGATGCAAATAAGGTAAGACAAATAAATGTCAAAATGACTTCATCAATTTTGCCAAGAAAAAAACTGTTTTTAGTAATATTTTCCAGTTTGTTTTGGAAATAAGCATAAAACTTATTTTTCAGGTCAATAAATTTAGATTCTATCATAATTATTCAGCACTTTTTTCCACTTGTTTTTCAGGTTTTGCTTCTTCTTTTGGCGCATTTTGTGCCTGTGACTGAAGAGCATCATCCATCTGTGATTGCAGTTTAGCCTGTGTAACAAACTTGTTAATTTCTTCAACCTGTTTGTCTTCAAGAATCTGAACATTCGAAATTGTTCCGCCTATACGGTAGTTGAAACCTTCAAGCACGATAGGCAAACCGATCTTTATTTTATTACCGCCAACAACAGCACCGTCTTTGGTAATTTTAGCGTCGTCAATTAAAGTAACAATAAAGTCAAACTGATACGGCATAGAATAATCATCAATAACAACAAACGGCTGCTGAGGATTATTGATAGGGAGCACCATTTTTTTTGCCTGATAAGCAACATCAATAATTTGCAGCTTTGTATAAGGAACGTTTCTTATTGTAATAAAAGATTCTTCGCCTATTTTAAACGGCATTTTAGAATCTGTTAACGAAACGCTTTTTAACATAACTTGAAAAGCAATTTTTTTAGTAGCTTCCACAGGTGATTTGGAAAATTTGTTTTTGCCCAAATATGCGAGAGCACCGATAATTAAAACCGCAATAACCACGGCAATTATTATGTAATCCAAAAGTTTTAACTGTTTCATCTTAAACTCCTTATATTTACACTTTGATTGTATAGTTTTCCATATTCATTTTGTTAAGACTTGCTTGTATTTGCTCTATAGATGTTGTTGCACAACCAAAAGAGCGGATTACAATACTAGCCGCAATGTTGCCGATAATAGCAGCATATTTTGGAGGGGCACCCGCAGCAAGCGCAAGGGTAAATGACGCAACAACAGTATCTCCGGCACCGGTAACATCAAAAACACTTGTTTTATTAAATACCGGTACATCCACATGTTCTGATTTACCTTTTTCAAATACAGCCATACCGTCTCCGCCTCTGGTCAGCAAAAGAACCTGTGCATCTGTCATCTCTAAAATATCAGAGCCGGCACGGTTAAGTGTTTGTGCATCTTTAATAAAATAACCTGCAGCTTTTTCGCTGTCCGGTTGGTTAGGAGTAAGAGCATAAACGCCCTTGTAGCGGAACATATCTTTTTGTACATCAGCAACAACTATTTTTCCGTGATGTTTTGCACAAGCAACCGTTGCCTCGATTACCCTGTCTGTCAAAAGTCCGATATTATAATCAGACAAAATTACTGCATCGTGGAGAGGTACGGCTTTTTCTATATTTTCAATGATTTTATCTTCAATCTCTTTTGAAGGAGCAGATGTATCAAGACGATCAATTCTTACAATCTGCTGGGTCACAGAATGAAAACTAGCTCCGGATATTCTTGACTTTACAGTAGTTGGTCTCAAAGGGTCTTGAACCATAAATTCAGTATTAATCCCTGCTTTTTTAAAAGTGTCCAAAAGCATAGGCCCGTGATGGTCACTACCGTACAAGCCTATTGCAGAAACTTTACCACCGTTTATTGCCGCAAGGTTATGAGCAGCGTTTGCAGCCTGACCGAGAATAATTTTAGTATTTGAATGTCTTAAAATTAAAACAGGTGCTTCTCTTGAGATTCTTTCCGTATCACCGTAGACCATCTCATCCATGCCCATATCCCCAATAATCAAGACTCTGGGGTCTTTTAATTTTTGAATATAGCCTTCTAATTTTTCTTTATCAAAATCAAACATGTTACTCTCTCCATGCAATATCATATAATTGCGGGTCATTATTTACAAAATATGTAGTATAATATATTTAGTTTAGCACAAAAACAAAGTAAAGTTTGTAAGAAACCAGAGGAAAAATGGCAAACAAACCTGACGATTTTCACAGTCTTGATTTTGATGAAAAGCTTGAAATTGAAAAACTTCAAGCAACAATCAGGAGCATGAGTAATTTTTCCGATGATTCAGAAGGATTTCTTTCTCAAAGCCCAAAAGCATTGATGGAAGGAGGCCTTGGCGACAGCGATCAACAGTCCGAAAGTGATGAATTTGATCCATATGCAGAAATTGAAAAACCAGTTATTCGCAATCAAGGCCCAAGGGCAAAAAAATTCGTTGTAATGGTTAACCCTGAAAATGTTGAATACTTTGACAAGATCCCTCTAGAAGAAAGAACAAGACTCTTCAACGATTTGTTATCTGCACACAAAAAAAGTCTTGAAGGTGAAAAACAAAAAAAACATTTGATAAAATTTTCAAAGCATATGTTTGTCGGAATAATGACAGTTTTGCTTTCTTTGCCTATAATGTTTGTTGTGGTAAACAAGTCAATTGAATTGACAATAAATAATTACAAAGATGTACAGAATAATTTTGAAAAGCTTTACGAAAGCAAAAACCATGGCAGGTTCAATTCTGTAAAACGTACAATATACTAAAGGTTTTTAATGATTAAGGATAGCTCACTAACTAACATTAAGTTTGAAAACAAATTTTTCTTTGCCGGAATTTCGCTTGGTTCTTGCTCAACCAATGAAACAGGCGTTGCAATTATCGACAAAAATTTGAATATCATTACACTTGACAAGCTCTTTTCTATGGAAGATGTAAGATTCTTTTTTAAAAGAATGGCCGGTAAACAAAATGCAATTATAAATATTGCTTTACCAGAAAACCCTACAATGCTTAATGCAAAATGGAAACTTACTTCGCGTCAGTATCAGCTTGTTCAAAGCAGTGAGCTGATTAATCAAGATAGCGATTGGATTCAACGATACTCGCACAGAGGTTGTGATTTTTTTGAAGAATTAAAAAATCAGGGCATTGACATTTTCAGGTATGATATACACGAATTAAAGTCATTTTTAGGTTTGTCAGGAGTGTACAAAGACCGCTCTCCTGTTGACTGCAAAGCTCTGCAAAGTGCACTAAAATACCGCTTTGGATTTAAAGAGCTCCCGTCTAATATGCTGCCGGTATCTCAACTGGAAGCAATCCTTGGTGCATATTTAGGAATTATCATGGCTGACACAAAAACAGGATATAACTGCAAAATAAAATCACAATATAATAATATTGAAGTTATAGGTTTGGATTTATAAAAAATCACTTTACAAAAAAAAATTAGCATGTATGATAATAATTGTCCCAAGTTTTGAGACACAAAATCCCTGGGGGATTAGCTCAGCTGGTAGAGCACCTGCTTTGCACGCAGGGGGTCAGGAGTTCGAATCTCCTATCCTCCAAATTTTAAAAAGACCTGTATCAAACAGGTCTTTTTTATTGTCCCACAAGGGTTTTCAGAGTTCAATGGCTCCAAAATTGATATGTCTTTTTTATATACAATAAAATTAGTGTCGTGTATCAGGGATTTTGAGAAAAAGTATCGCGAGTTTGACATGCAAGTAGGAAAGTTTTTGACAAAAAATACTTATTATTAAAAAGATTTTGAAAAATGAGAGAAATTTAAACGGTATTTAAATACCGTTTAACAACTGTTTAATAAATGTTCAAAAATTACATATTTTCAATATACCAATTAGAATTTCCAAAGTGATTGAAGTTCCATTGTAATTGGAAGTAGAAATTGTATTCCATAGAATTATCATCTTTAAAGTTATAAGAATACTTATTTAATTGTGTTCTTCGATAACTTTCAAAAGCAGTCCGGATTTCTTTTGCAAACTTTTTTCTAAATTCAGGATATGTTATTTCTAATATTTCACGAGCAAGTTTGTTTTTTAGAATCATATTTTATCTCCAATATTTAGATTTTCATTAGAGATAGAATCTTTAGCTCCATAATTAATAAAAAATGTACATAACTTATCAGAATCTTTTCTTAGATCTTTTATAATAGGGGAAAGATTCCACAATTCTTCTATTTCCGGTTGATTAGATACGAAATAATCTGCTACAACAATTGTGTTATAAATATCTTCAGATAGTTTTTTTAAAAACTCAAATTCTTTCTTCTTTAAAACAAAACCTTCTTCCATACGACCTCCTTTTTAGGTGTCGTATTCATTACTCGAAAGATATTAAATATCAAGACAAATTATTACTTATTACAAAAGAATTAAACAAGAAGAAAAAAGGCTGGAATGGCTTAAGTAGATTATTATCTCCCATTAGCACATTTTATGACAATGATTCTGCTGTTATTGGTTCAAATCTTGATTATGCTGCAATTCATCAACTTGGAGGCCAAGCCGGTAAAAATCAATCTGTAACCATACCTACAAGACCTTATTTACAACTTAGAAATGACGACTTTGAAGAAATCCTTAATATGACCGAAAGATTTTTAAGAAAATAATATTAAATTAAATCTTGTTAGATTGTTTTATAGTTATCAATATATCATAGACAAATTTAATTAAAGGAGGTTAGTTTATGATATACGGGTACATTAGAGTTAGCACAGATGTGCAAACAGTTGAAAATCAAAGGTTTGAAATTGAACAATATGCTATAAAAAATAGTTTAATTGTTAATGGTTGGATAGAAGAAACAATATCTGGAACAAAAGCTTATAATAAAAGAGCTTTAGGAAAATTGTTAAAAAAGGTTAAAAAAGATGATTTAATTATTTGTTCTGAGTTGTCCAGATTAGGTCGTAATCTTTTTATGATTATGGAAATTTTAAATATTTGTATGCAAAAAGAATGCAAAGTTTGGACAATAAAAGATGGTTATAGGTTAGGGGATGATATACAATCCAAAGTTCTTGCTTTTGCATTTGGATTATCAGCAGAGATAGAACGCAATTTGATTTCTCAAAGGACAAAAGAAGCATTGGCAAGAAAGAAAGCTGAAGGCACAATTTTGGGTCGTCCTAAAGGAGCAAAAAGTAGTTATTTAAAGTTATCATCAAAAGATAAAAAAATAAGGGAATTATACAACGGCAAGGTTTCTAAGAGTGAAATAGCTCGTATTCTTGGTGTACATAGAATTACTGTTTCTAATTATATAAAGAGATACATTATAAATTAATTGAGCGTTTATATTAGTCAAAATTCTATTCCGCAGAAGTTTGATTCTAGCAGTTGGTGTATTTTAAATCCGATTGAACAAAGTATTAAAAATAAAATA
>QWCN01000078.1_pt1 | contig 140821 bp, 105 predicted proteins | sample 1972711 | NCBI WGS metagenome assembly QWCN01 (sample SAMN09866707, study PRJNA288562) | Human gut metagenome isolate term1_stool, whole genome shotgun sequencing... | isolation source: gut | host: Homo sapiens | place: USA: California | reverse complement strand
CCTGACCGCCACGCTCGACGGAGCCAAAGCCTATGCCGATGCGGACTTCGTGGTCATCGCCGCACCGACAAACTACGACCCGGTGAAGAACTACTTCGACACCTCGCACGTGGAGGAAGTCATCGAATTAGTGAAGAAAGTCAATCCCCATGCGATAATGGTCATCAAAAGCACCATTCCCGTGGGGTACACGGAAAGCGTACGCAAAAAGTTGGGTACGGAGAACGTCATCTTCTCGCCCGAATTCCTGCGCGAGAGTAAAGCCCTGTACGACAACCTCTACCCCAGCCGTATCATCGTGGGCCGTCCCGAAGGAGACACCCGGTTGGACAAGGCCGCACACGATTTTGCAGCCCTCCGCAGGAAGGGGCCATCAAAGAAAACATCGACACGCTGTTCATGGGACTGACCGAAGCCGAGGCCGTGAAACTCTTTGCCAACACCTACCTGGCCTTGCGGGTATCCTACTTCAACGAGTTGGACACGTATGCTGAAATGAAAGGGTTGGACACGAAAGCCATCATCAATGGCGTAAGCCTCGACCCGCATCGGAAGCCACTACAACAATCCTTCGTTCGGTTACGGCGGCTACTGCCTGCCCAAAGACACCAAGCAACTGTTGGCCAATTACCAGGATGTCCCTGAAAACCTTATCGAGGCCATCGTGGAAAGCAACCGCACGCGCAAGGATTTCATTGCCGACCGCGTACTGCACACGGCCGGTTACTACGACTACTACAATCGTGGAGACTTCAATCCTTCCGAGGAGCGGAAGTGTGTCATCGGCGTGTACCGCCTGACGATGAAATCGAACTCGGACAACTTCCGCCAATCGAGCATCCAAGGCGTGATGAAGCGCATCAAGGCCAAAGGTGCGGAGATCGTCATCTATGAACCCACGTTAGAAAACGGCAGCACGTTCTTCGGCAGCAAGGTGGTGAATGACCTAAACGCTTTCAAAGCGCAAAGCCAGGCCATTATTGCCAATCGGTATGATGCTTGTCTGGATGATGTGGAGGAAAAGGTTTATACGAGGGATATTTTCAGGAGGGATTGATAATAAGATTTAAATAGAATAATTTACATTTTTGATGCCTAAAAGAAATACAAATAGAATCTATAACGCTCTCTATAGATATTATATAGCCTATAATAGCATTTTGTGTAAAATCATAGTTCGTTTCAAACTTTTATTTCAAGATGTTATTATAGGAAATGAATGTGTATTTTATGGAAATATGACATTTGAAGTAGGTAATGGTGGTAAGATGGTAATAGGAGATCGATGTATTTTTCGTTCCAAGAAAACCTCAAACCGCATAGGGTTGAACCATAGATGTATTTTTTTCCACAACCCCTGTAGATTCGTCTTGTGAGCTAAGAATCGGAAATGATTGTGGATTCAGTGGCACATCCATATGGTGTTTTAAAAAAATCATAATTGGAAATAACGTCCGTTGTGGTGCCAATTCTTTGATTATGGATGGAGATGCCCATTTTGAGGATGAGCGTACATCACCGCCCAAACCAATAATCATAGAAGATAATGTTTTTATAGGCGCAAATGTGGTTGTGAAAAAAGGAGTAACAATCGGAAGGAATTCTGTTATCGGAATGAATAGTGTGGTGACCCATAGCGTTCCCGCTAATAGTATAGCGGTGGGAAATCCATGTCGTATTATTAAACAAATCTCTATTTAGTTTCCCGACAAAGTGATTCAAAAATGAAATCAAAATATAATGTCTACAATATCAGGTAATAATAAACGAATAGCAAAGAACACAGTATTCCTATATTTCAGAATGTTCGTGATGATGATAGTGTCACTATTTACCTCACGTGTCGTTTTGGATGTACTTGGAACCGAAGACTACGGTATTTACAATATCATAGGAGGAGTGATTGTACTTTTTTCATTCCTCAATGCTGCCCTTAATGCTGCCACGCAACGATTCATTAATTTCAACCTCGGAAAGAATGACCTTAAACAAGCCAACAGCGTATTCTGTATGAGCTTGAACGTATATGCCCTACTTAGCGTGGTAATTGTCATATTAGCTGAAACAATCGGACTATGGTTTGTCAATACCCAATTGAACATTCCGGCAGAAAGGATGGATGCCGCCAACTGGGTGTATCAATGCACTATCTTGACCTTTATAATAAATCTCATCCGTATTCCTTATAATGCCTCAATCCTTGCATACGAACGTATGGACTTTTATGCTTATACAAGTTTAGGAGAGGCCGTGTTGAAACTGTTGGTAGTGTATCTTTTGTACGTATCATCCTACGACAAGCTAATTGTATATGCCCTCCTTTATACTGTGGTACCTTTGTTGATAACAATAATCTATAAGTTATTTTGTATAAGGAACTTTGAAATTTGCCTTTACCGTAGGACATGGGACAAGCATATTTTTCAAGGTCTTTTTGGATTTACGGGTTGGTCGTTGTTCGGTAGCCTTGCCACGATGTCGGCCCAACAAGGACTGAATATTCTTATTAACGTATTTTACGGTGTCACTGTCAATGCTGCTGTCGGAATAGCTAATCAAGTGTGTGGGACAGTAAACCAATTCGTAAGCAATTTCCAAATGGCCTTCCGTCCTCAAATTGTCAAGGATTATGCCGCAGGGGAATTTGATAGGTTTTACAGACTGATATTCAGCTCATCCAAGTTCTCTTTCTATTTGATGTTTTTGCTTACCTTACCCATTATGCTTACCATCGACACAATACTGTCAATATGGTTGGTGGATGTACCACAATATACGGCAATCTTTTGCCAACTTATTCTCATTATTCTAATAATAGAAGCCACAGCAGCACCTTTGTGGATGTCTGTAGAAGCAAAAGGAAATATAAGAAATTACCAGATATTGATGTCCTGTGTGATTCTCCTGAATTTTCCTTTATCGTATATGGCATTAAATCTTGGTTTTCCAGTATATACCGTTTGGTGCATGAAGATTTTCGTTACGCTGTTGGTTTTTGCAACACGTTGTTGGTACATAAATAAAAAGCTTGGTTTTCCCTTAAAAGACTATTGCAAGGAGGTCTTGCTATCCATATTTATGGTATCAATAATAGGGTTGCCCATTCCGCTAGTTATAAAAATGTCCATTGACGGTTTATGGGTAAACTTTATATCTGTCATTGTAACTTCCGTTTTGGTTGCCATCATTGACATCTATATGATAGGACTCAATTCTTCGGAAAGACGAATTGTCAAAGACATCCTGCAAAAGAAAGTTCCATTCCTAAGAAAAAACAATGATAGATATTTGTGAATATAGCCAATGTACAGGGTGTATGGCATGCCTTAATTCATGCTCTCACTCTGCTATAAACATTGAATTTGATGATGAAGGTTTTGAACGCCCACACATAAATCAGAATTTATGTGTGGATTGTGGCTTATGCGTACAAGTTTGCCCTATCAACCATCCCCCAAAAGCCAATGAATCCAAAAAAGCATTTAGTGGTTGGTCTCAAAATGAAACCGTTCGGAGCTTGAGTTCGTCTGGTGGTGCTTTTACGGAAATATCACGGCATGTTTTGAGAGATGGCGGTGTGGTATTTGGATGTGCTTTGAATGATAAATTACAGGCACAACATATTTATGTTGAGACCTTAGATGGTTTGACTGAAAAGCTAAGCGGAAGTAAATATGTGCAGAGCCATATTGGTGAGACATACAAGTTGGCGAAGGCATTTTTACAGCAAGGGAGAAAAGTATTATTCAGCGGTACACCATGCCAGATTGCAGGTCTAAAGAATGTCTTGCGAAAGGAGTATGACAACTTACTTACGGTCGATTTGATTTGCCATGGAGTTCCTTCACCCAAAGTTTTTGAAGACTACAAAAAGTACATACAAAAACGTGAAAACATGGAACTTACTTCCGTGAAATTCCGTTGTAAAAAATCCTCATGGATTTTTTACAATATGACCTGTACAGGTCATATTGAAAAAACGGCTTCGCCGAAACTGTATGAAGGCTGTTATTATGAAGACCCTTATATTCGTGGTTTCTTGCGTGATTATTTCCTACGTCCTTCATGTCACCAGTGCCATTTTACGTCTACCAAACGCTATTGTGATTTCACCATAGCAGACTGGTGGGGATACCAAAAATCATCTGCCATTGACAAGGATTTTGCTTACAAAGGTGTCAGTCTATTGTTGGTAAATACGGATAAGGCATTAAAACTTTTACCTCATTTGAAAATGTACTTGCGTGAACGGACGATGGAAGATGCAAAACGTACGAACATTAGTTTGTCACACCCCTTTCCTTTTACTACGAAACGGGATTCTTTCTGGAAAGACTATAAGACAATACCATTCGACAAAATGGTAGAAAAGTACATGATGCCAGAAAAGGTGACATGGGATGTGAACTTGCGACAACACCATAAAAACACAGACTATTTATTAAAAATAATCAGATTCTTGATGTTACCTCAAAGAATCTATAATAAAATTTCAAAACTATTGGCAAAGCATGAAAAGTGAATTGAAACGGCTTCTACAATTAATTGTTATTTTTTTCAAGGCTTTTTTTACTTTCAAGAAGAAAGTATGGCTATTCAGTGTCCCTTCCCATCCGAATTTGGGCGACCAGGCTCAATTAATGTGTACGGAGAAATGGATAAAGGAGAACTACAATGGATATAAAATCATAGAAATGGGACATTTACTTTCACCATTCCCTCATTTTAATATGAAGGTGTTGGCACTAAACGTAGATTTCTGGCAACACATCATACTTAAAATGGTTATCAGGAAAGATGATGTTTTTATAGGCCACAGCGGTTATTTTTTTGTGGATCACCATGGCGGATGGTATTCTTACGATTATCTTCTTCTATATTGGACAAACAAGTTTATAATTCTTCCACAGACGGTGAATTTTTATGCTCCGGTAGTAAAACAACGTGTTTCAAAGGATTTTGGTAATAAGCGGAATCTTACGTTGTTATGCCGTGATGAAGTCTCTTACAATAATGCGAGGGGAATGTTGGGAACGACGAAGCTTCTTTTATATCCAGACATCGTGACGAGTTTGATAGGAACCCGTGAGTATAAAAGCCTACGGAACGGTATCTTGTTCTGCATGCGAGATGATATAGAAGCATTTTATTCCCCGGCAGACATTGACGGTTTGATGCAACGTTTCGGCAATATAAGAAAGGAGAAAATAGACACTACGCTTCATATTTCAGAGAAAGAAATGAAACTTCACCGTGACCGACTTATAAACACGATGATTGAGAAAATTTCTACTTTCGAGGTTGTTGTAACGGATCGTTATCATGGAACCATCTTTTCCGCAATAGCAAGTACACCGGTTGTGGTAATCAATTCTGCCGACCATAAATTAAGCAGTGGCGTGAAATGGTTTCCAAAAGAATTTGGATTGAATGTACAGTTTGCCAACAGCCTTGAAGAGGCTTACCAAAAAACCTCCTTAATACTTGAAGGAAAGGAACACATGGATAACCCTCCATATTTTAAGGTGAATTATTGGGATAAATTGTTCGAACGGTTGTCATGAGCGGTTTTATATCTCTTATCAGGTCGTTGCTGCCTTACAAAACAGAACACTGGATAATACTTTGCGTGTTATTATATTCTTTTATGGGAGTATTGAGGTATTATGTTCCAAGTGTATTCTTTAATGTCGTGGTGTCAGTATGCGGGTTTGGTTTTATATTTTTGACTATCAAAAATATAAAAGGTGTTCCTTTATGTGGAATATCTAAATTTGCATATATGTTTCTTTTGTTATGGAGCCTGTGTTTGACGTTCCACATGTTTTTTATTGCCGATGTACGCAGTACTTTTACAGAGTATCATGGAATAACCACATGGATTTTGGCATTTTTTGCATCACCATATTTTTTGCCCAATATGGTTCCGCTTTTGCTTTTGGCCATACGTGGTAACTGCACATTTGATTTTAAGTATCTATGGAGGGTGATGTGGCTGTTGTGCATTTTGTATTTATGCTATTATCCTGTCGCTTTCTGGAGCATGACGCATTATAGTTGGTCGTTTGATGTTTCTGGTGCAGTATGGGGGGAGAAGGGGACATATGGAGATTTCATTACCAATAGTACAAAGGGCATAGCGTCATTGGCACCAGCTGTCATCATGATTTTTTTTAAGAAATTCATATCTCCAAGGTGTTGGAAGCTTTTTATGCTTGCTTATGTGGGCAGTATACTTATTCAAGTTTTTTTAGCCCGTAGAGGAGGGCTTGTCGTGTCGCTTTTGTATATGGCGGCAGTTTGGGGAATGTATTCTTTAAATGATAAAAAAACGTCTAAAGTAAAGCTGATCGTATTGGCTTTTGTTTCAATAGGTTTGTGTTTTTTATTGTTTAATAGTATGGCGGATTCTTTCTTTTCCGTTTTAATAGAACGGGGTATGGAGGATACGAGAGGTGCTGTGGAGCAAGGTTTTTATAGTGATATGAAATCCGATGAAGATTGGATGTTTGGGCGGGGATGGTTCGGGCAATATTTTGAACCCGCAATCATGGACTATCGTTCGGATATCGAAACGGGTTACCTTGCTTTGATTCTTCGAGGTGGCTTTTTTTACCTCATACCGTACGTTGTTATTTTATTTTTAAGCTTTTTTAACGGGTATTTCAGGTCAAAAAACCTGTTTTGCAAATCCTTTGCAATTCTTTGCCTTATGCAGTTGGTTTACTTATACCCTTATGGTTGGCCGATGTTTAATTTTTATCATTTTATGGTCTGGCTTGGGGTTTGGGTATGCAATTCTAAAATGCTAAGGAGCATGGACGATGCCCGAATCAAAGAATATTGTTTTTAATATAAGTGGTTATGAAAGTTTTGTGGTTTTCCCTTTCTCCATGCGGTAGTATGAGGCGTAAGGGAAACAATCTTGTTATTCAAGGATGGATGATTTCTCTTGAAGATCAAATCAAGAATAATCCCGATATAGACTTGCATGTCGCGTTTTTATCCGAAGACGAAAGCGAGGCGTTCTTTTTTGAGGGGGTGCATTACTATCCGATATTTCATCCCAAAAGCAAGAATCCCGTCAGGAGGGTTCTTGAAAGAAAGGCGTCCCTTGCTAAGATTGATGCCAGACTTTTGCCTTCTATGCTCAATATTGTGAAAGAAGCCAGGCCGGATATAATTCACATACATGGGACAGAGGAACGTTTTGGGTTGATTGCAAAACACGTAAGCGGCATACCTGTCGTTTTTTCGATACAAGGGTTGTTGGCACCCTATGCTGAAAAATATTTTTCAGGAATGCCGGATAAAGAGATCTTCTGGTATGAAAGTCTTTATGACAAGATGAAATTGGTGTCTTATCGTAATGAATATGAAGATTTCTGTAAGAGGGCGGAAAGAGAAAAGGCCTTTTTAAAAGATGCAGAATATATCATAGGCCGCACATTCTGGGATGAATATGTCACAGGGTTATTGAATCCCCGGAGGAAGTACTACGTAGTGGACGAGATACTCCGTTCCCCTTTTTACGATTTGAGATGGGATAAACAGTGTTTTACAGAAGGCAAGATAAAAATTGTGAGTACTATTTCTGGTGGTATATACAAAGGGTATGAAGTAGTTCTCAAAACAGCTTCTTTGTTAAAGCAATTCTCCGGAATCGATTTCGAGTGGAACATTGTCGGTTATGACGGGCAGAGCAAATGGGTCAAAATAGCAGAAAAACTGACGAAGATAAAATCCGAGGAGGTAGATGTCGTTTTAAAAGGCCGTATGGATGCTCCCGAACTTTCTGCTTTATTGGTGGAGTCGGATTTATACTTGCAGGTCAGTCATATAGAAAACAGTCCCAACAGTGTTTGCGAAGCAATGCTTGTCGGAATGCCTATAATAGCCGCTTTTTCCGGTGGTACAGCTTCTTTGTTGGAGAATGGAACAGAAGGCGTTTTGGTACAAGACGGAGATCCCTATGTTTTTGCCGGAGCAGTAGTGAATTTGTTCAGTCGTTTTGACTTGGCAAAAAAGTACGGGGAAAATGCGAGGAATAGAGCTTTGGCGAGACACGACAGAGAGCGTATAGTGTCTTGCTTGATAGACGTGTATAACAAAATCCTTGAAGATTATAAAGGACATTCGTATGAAAATTCTATTTGTTAGCAATTACGAACCATGGGTTTTGATCGCAAACGGACAGATGCCATCCAATCATTTGTTTGGCATCAAAGAGGTCCTGACGGAGTTAAGTGAATGCAAGCCGGGGCGTTGGCGAGGTTCTTTCAATAGAGGGACAGTTGACTTCGTAAAAATATCCAACTGTCCGGTTAAATCTTTGGTTAAGTATTATCTGCTTGCGTCTAAATATGATGTTGTTTATGATGTCATTAATGTCGTGAGCAAGGTGCTTGGACTCGTTCCACCGTTTTTACGCCCGTTTAAGTTGGTTACCATTTTGCATCATCCTCCATTTGATATGCAGTTGAAGTACTCAGATTCTGATGCTTATATCTTTTTTTCACAAGAGTTGCTCGGATGGGCCAAAAAGGGTAATGAAAAGAAAGGGAAGAAAATGTTCCTCAATGAATGGAAGCCGGATTTTAACTATTATCATGTAGAGGAAAAGGAAGGTCTGATTTATGATTTCATGGATTGCGGGAGGACAAACCGTGACCATAAAACCGTTGTCGATGCTGCAATACAGACGGGGAGCCGATGCTTCTTCTTTAATAAAAAAGAAATCAGAGGTCAAAAAGAGTATGAAATCAAAGAAGGTGTCAATACATTTTTTTACAAAGAAAATTTCATTCCCGACGACGTTTATGTAAGTTTGATGAAGAGAGCAAAAGTTTTGGTCTTGGCGTTGCCTCGTAGTAACCGCATTCTCGGGCCGTTGGGGGCGACAGTGCTTATGGATGCTTTAGGTTTGCAGAAACCGATTATATGTTCAGACAATGCTTATTGTGGCAATCTTGTAGAAAAAAGCGGGATTGGGCTTGTATATAAAGCCGGTAGTGTTTCTTCATTGTCGGAATGTATGGAACGAATGAAAAACAATAGCTTCTATGATAGTTGTGTGGAGAACATAAAATATTATAACAGACGTGGAGGCATGGAAAGTTATTCCGTGCGGGCAATGAAGATAATTAAGAATACCATTGATAAATAGTTGTAGATTTCATTTTATGAAAAATTATAAGGTTTCGGTCGTTACGATTTGTAGGAATTGTGCGAAGGAAGTAGAGGATACATTGCTGAGCGTAATAAATCAGGATTATCCCGATATGGAATACATAGTCATTGATGGGGCTTCTACCGATGGGACTGTTGATGTCATCAGGAAGTATGAAGATAAGATAAATGTTTGGGTTTCTGAAAAAGACAAGGGTGTGTATAACGCCATGAATAAAGGAGTGGATTTGGCCTCGGGACAATGGTGTATATTTATGAACGGTGGTGATAAATTTGCTTCAGATGATGTGATTAGCAAGATGTTCGCGCAACGATGTCCTAAGACAACTTCTAAAGTTTATTTTGGTGACACTTGGGAACGGTATGAGAACGGAAAGTCGGTGTTGTTGAAAGCAATGCCTGTGTATCCAACTATCAAGCGGTGCCAGCCCTACACGCATCAATCTGCATTCTTTAATATAGAGGAGAAGAAGCGTCCGTTTTACGATGAATCCTATCGTATAATATCGGATTATGTGACATCTTTGTGGTATTATCGGAAATATGGATGTTTGGGATTTGAGTATGTTAATGTCGCAGTCAGTTCATATAAAAATTTTGCCGGGCTTTCAAGTCTCGTGGAGAATCGGAGGAAAATGATGCGTGAATTCCTAAGGGTATGGCGAGTCAATCCTTTGTGTTGGCTAAGGTACATCCGAGAGGCCATTAAGTACTTCATCATTTATCAGCAACCGTTGAATTGCTTGAAAGGTTTAATAGAAAAATATAATGAGGCAAAAGTGTTAGAAAATAAGAATGGCCGTAAGTTATAGGCCTGAAATACGGGTTGATATTCAATAACATGAAGCAAAAGAAAGTTTTGTTTGTGGCTACAGAGTTTGCGTCAGGCATGATTCCATTTGCGGCCACAGTTGTTAATACGTTGGCAGAGGATGCCAGGTATAAGGTATATTGTTTGTGTGTTTGTTCGGGGCGTTATACATACAGAAATCTCATATCCCCCAAAGCATCCCCCGTGTATGTAGACTACCCTACGTCAAAACTACTGAAGTTGCTTTATAAGTTTTGGCCTTTTTCCATTATCCGCATGTTACGTGAAATGGAACGTGCGTTACATCCGGATGCTGTGCACTTTTTGACAGGCGATTTCACGATGGCCAATTATCTGGGAACCCATTTTTCATCTCGTATTTGTTACACCGTACATGATATGTATCCGCATGACGTAAAACTTACGACAACTACTGAACGATTTATCTTCAGGCTTGTTAACAATGGTTACCGTAGGTTGCGTGAAACTGTTGCAAATCTTACCACGTCCTCTTATGCACAGATAAATGAACTGAGAGCTTTATATCCGAATAAAAATGTAACATTTACCCCTTTCCCCACATTGGTAACCGATGATATTAAGATGGGTGGTATTGAGGTAAGTGAATTAAAAGGTGTTAACCGATATATACTTTTTTTCGGTAGTGTGCAGGAGTATAAGGGAGTTCAACTACTGATAGATGCTTTTAATGAGTCAAAAGTAAAAGAGGAAACAAAATTGGTAATAGCAGGCCGGGGGATGCGGCTTGAAAATTTGACTTCACAAATTATACGGATTAATAGATTTATAGATGACCGTGAATTGAAAGTCTTGTTTGAAGGGGCATCTTTCGTTGTTTATCCTTATCTTTCAGCAACAATGTCTGGAGTGTTGTCCATAGCTTATTATTTCAGGAAACTCGTATTATTGTCTAATATTCCATTTTTCAAACAGAATGCGACAGCTGCCTGCGTTTTTTTCAATGTTGGTGATAAATGTGATTTGATAGAAAAATTAGATAGATTGATACTTTATAATGGATTCAATATAGTCAAGGAAGACGGTTATGACAGAATTTATTCGGATAAGGCATTGGCTGAAGCCTATTATGAATTTTATGATAAAATTGAAAAATGATTTATATATTGTTCGACCAATCGGAAGGGGAATATAGTTTCATATCCAAGTTTTGGGGAGATGAAATCAAAGAGATTTATTCTCCCAAGAAAAACAAGAAGCTTTTTAGTTGGATGGCAGGTGCTATCAAAGCTTTATTGGTAAGTCGTAGACAGGATATTCTAATATGTTGGTTTGATTTCCAAGCTATTTTATGTTATTGGATTGGACTGTTCATTTTCAAACCGAGGCGGATTGTCTGTGTCAATGTAATGTTGAAAGACAAAAAGACACTACGTAACATGGTGGTGGGGTGGCTATATAAGGTGGCTTTGGGAAGTAAACGTTTCCGTGCAAGTGTGACATCGTCGGAATATGGTGAATGGTTGAAAAGACGTTTGGGAACCAATTGCCATTTTTATCTCGTGCGTGACGTTTATCATTCTGATTATACTGTAAAAATGCGTATCCATAAAAAGCACAATCTAGTGTTCTGTGGTGGCAGTAATGGGCGCGATTGGAATTTGTTGTGTAAAGTAGCGTGGATGATACCTGATGTGTCATTTCTTTTTGTAATACCGGGTAATCTTTATGAGAATGTGAAGGAGTGTGTTCCTGATAATGTGGATGTGCGTTACAACATATCATACGATGAATTCCTACAAGAAATCAGTCGGTCGGAGATTGTTGCTTTGCCACTTGATACGATTGCTCCTGCAGGATTGATAGTCATGTTTCAGGCTGCAGCCAATGGATGTTTGGTAATAATGACAGATACAGTAACAACGCGTGGATATATTAACAGCAACCGAGGAGCATTGTTGCCTAACGATCCTGAAGTTTGGGTTAAGTGTATAAGAAGTATGCTTGAAAATGGTACAGAAAGAGAAAAGAAAGCCAAAGATTTGAAACTATTCTTGGAAACGGAATGCAATGAAGTGTACTTTGTGGAATCTATAAAACAAATGTTATGGTAATAAAATATCACGTATAATAAATTATTGACTATGGTAGGCTTATTTAAAATATATGTTAAAAAAATAATGGGGGGGTAAAATGTTTGTTATATAATATTTCTCATGGAAAGGACGTAGAATTCGGAACACATTTTAAGTATGTAAATGAGCATGGAACAATGTCTGTAGGAGATAATGTAATCATCAGTTCATTTACTTATATATTTAATGTACGTCCCAACGCCTATGTAGAAATAGGGAGCAATGTCAGGATTGGACATCACTTGCAAATTTCTTGTGCTAACCATGTGAATATTTGTTCGAATGTCAATATAGGGCCGTTTGTATTTCTGACAGACCACAATCACAAATTTGAAAATCCGGATGTTCCTATTAAAGATCAGGGTATTCGGGTAAAACCAGGAGCAAGTTTGGTGATTGGCGAAGGGTCTTGGCTTGGAACGAAAGTAACAGTTGTAGGAGATGTTCATATAGGTAAACATTGTGTAATTGGTGCGAATTCTGTGGTTACAAAGAATATTCCGGATTACTCGATAGCAGTGGGGATTCCGGCGAGAGTGGTTAAACAATATAATTTTGAAACCAAATGTTGGGAGCGGATAAGCAAACAATGAGAATCTTATTAGCCAATAAATTCTATTACCGCCGGGGCGGTGATTGTGTTTACGTGCTCAATCTGGAGCAGTTGTTGAAGAAGTACGGCCATGAAGTGGCGGTATTTGCCATGGATTATCCTGAGAATATAGATACGGAATGGAAGCGGTATTTCCCACGGAACATGAGCAAATGGATGGCCTTTACGCGTCCTTTCGGGGCTGTGGAGGTCAGGAGGAAGTTCAATAAGTTGTTGGATGGCTTTAAGCCGGATGTGGTACACTTGAACAATATCCATACGCAACTGTCCCCCGTGCTTACTGAATTGGCGCACCGGCGCGGCATAAGGGTGGTATGGACATTGCATGATTATAAGCTGTTGTGTCCGCGCTATGACTGCCTGTTAAACGGACGGACGGTGTGCGAGACTTGTTTTAACGGTAACAAGAGAGCTTGCCTTGACAACAAGTGTATGAAAGGTTCAAAGTTGGCTTCTTTTATAGGTTATCGTGAAGCGTTGGTGTGGAACCGGCAACGATTGGAAAGCTCCACTGATATGTTTATCTGCCCCAGTCGTTTCATGGCCGATAAAATGGCACAAGGTGGGTTTGATGCAAGGAAGATGAAGGTGCTTTGTAACTTCATCGATACAGAGAAGTGTACGAAGGATGATTATGAGAAAGGCGACTATTATTGCTATATCGGGAGATTGAGCCGGGAGAAAGGAATAGGGACGTTAATAGATGCGGCGAACCGACTTCCTTATAAAGTGAAGATTGTCGGTGACGGTCCTTTGGCTGGCGAGTTGAAAGCTGTGGCTCATAACCATATTGAGTTCTTGGGGCATAAGGAGTGGGACGAAATCAAGATGTTGGTGGGGCAGGCCCGTTTTTCCGTGGTTCCTTCGGAGTGGTATGAGAACAACCCGTTGTCTGTGATAGAGTCACAGTGTTTGGGTACTCCCGTGCTTGGAGCCCGAATCGGCGGGATTCCGGAATTGACCGATATGACTTTTAGCAGCGGTAATGTGGCAGACCTGAAATCCCGGATAGAAAAGATGTGGGACACGCCTTTCGATTACCGGCAAATGGCCGAAGAGGCGCAAAGAAAATACAATGCAGAAACTTACTATGACAACATTATAAAGGTATATTCAAAATAAATCCATAAAACTATGGCAGAAAAGAAACTGAACGGTACGGTCATCGTGACGTACCGATGCAATGCGCGTTGTTCGATGTGCAACCGCTATAAGGCTCCGTCGAAGGCGGAGGAGGAAATCTCTATCGAGACGATTAAAAAGCTTCCCAAGATGTATTTCACGAATATCACCGGAGGGGAGCCGTTTATCCGTACGGACTTGAAGGAGGTGGTACGTGAACTGTATAAGAAAAGCGACCGTATCGTCATCTCTACGAATGGCTTTTTCACGGATCGCATCATTGACCTTTGCAAGGAGTTCCCGCAGATAGGTATCCGCATTTCCATCGAAGGATTGGAAAAGACCAACAATGAAATCCGTGGTTTGAATGACGGGTTCAGACGGGGGTATACGACCTTGAAGAAACTGCGCGAGATGGGCATGAAGGATGTGGGCTTCGGCATGACGGTGCAGGACAAGAATGCGCCGGACTTGGTGCCGCTATATGAGCTTTCCGATAAAATGGGGATGGAGTTTGCCACGGCTTCCCTGCACAACTCGTTTTATTTCGTGGAGGCCAAGAACATCATCCATGACCGTCCGATGGTGGCTAAAAATTTTGAAAACTTAGTCAATGAACTGTTGAAGTCTAATTCGCCTAAGAAGTGGTTCCGCGCTTATTTCAACCATGGCCTTATCAATTATATCTACGGGCAGAAGCGTCTGTTGCCTTGCGACATGAGTTTCGACACGTTCTTCATAGACCCGTATGGCGACGTGATGCCTTGCAACGGGACGAAAGACAAGGAGGTGATGGGCAACCTGAACCGGCAGACGTGGGATGAATTGTGGAACAGCCCCGAGGCGGAAGCCGTACGCCGCAAAGTGCGTTGTTGCGACCGTAATTGTTGGATGATTGGTTCGGTGTCTCCGGCGATGCACAAGTATATCGCCACGCCTGCCTTATGGGTGGCCAAACATAAGCTAAAGTCGCTTTTAGGCATGAAGTATTCCATGTATGAGAATCCTGTATGCTGTGATTACCGTGACGGAAAAGTGACGAAAGAGCAGCTTGACCGTTTGTCTACGTGTGACATGAATGCGGAAATCAACAACGGTCTTTCTGATGATTCCAAAGAGGCTTTGAAAGGCAAACGGGGCGAGGACATTGTGAATGCCGACGTAGCGGGGCAAGGTTATGAGACTACAACGGCAGAAACAGACAGAAATATTGAAATCAAATGATATTCCGAAGGTAACCTCTTAGCGTGTTTAATGTTTCCTTTTGCCTGTCAGCCAAAGCCAAAGGGCAGAAAGGCACGCCAACGACAGGATGCCGACATATTGGAGTGTTTCTTTGATTCGGGTGGCAAATGCTCTCATGAGTTCTTGAAGTTGTGGTAATGGGGTGTAAAAGTAATGAATTATTTTCAAAGCGGATGATAAAATGAAGAAAATAGTGGTAACCGGCACTCGCGGCATTCCCGGTGTCATGGGTGGGGTAGAGACGCATTGTGAGGAATTGTTCCCGCGCTTGGCGGAACGAGGATGGGACGTGACAGTGGTGCGACGCTCCAATTATGTGGAGGATGGCCTGAAAGAGTGGAAGGGTGTTCGGCTCGTCACGCTTCCTTCTCCCAAGAAAAAGTCGTTCGAGGCCATCATCCATACTTTCCGTGCCATCAACGAAGCCCGGAGGTTGGGGGCGGACATCTTGCATATCCACGCCATCGGTCCTGCCTTGCTCGTACCTTATGCCAAAGTATTGGGCATGAAGGTGGTCTTTACTCATCATGGGCCGGACTACGACCGCGACAAGTGGGGGCTTGCCGCCAAAACGATGCTGAAACTCGGTGAACGCATGGGCTACATGTTTGCAGACGATGTCATCGTCATATCCGATGTGATTCGTAACCTGATAAGTCGAAAGTACGGGCGTACAAACCGTGTACACCTTATATATAATGGAGTGTCGCGACCGGAAGTGTGCGATTTTTCTGAATATTTCGAGGAACTAGGTATCGAGCAAGGAAGGTACATTTTGGGCATGTGCCGCTTCGTCCCCGAAAAGAACTTGCATCATCTTGTGCAAGCATTTGCCCGGATGAAAAATGCCCGGGGGATTAAACTGGTTCTTGCCGGTGATACGGATTTTGAAGACGACTATTCCCGGTCGTTGAAAGAAGCGGCCAAAGCAAATGGGGTAGTGTTGACCGGTTTTGTCAAAGGGCGCAAGCTCCATTCTCTGTTGACCCACTGTCGTTGCTACTGTTTGCCGTCAAGTCACGAAGGCCTTCCGATAGCTTTGCTTGAAGCTATGAGTTATGGCGTAGAGGTCGTAGTCAGTGACATCCCTGCAAACCTTGAAGTAGGCTTGGACAAGGACTGCTATTTTCCGGTAGGAGACATAGAAGCATTAGCGCAAAAGTTGGACGAGATAGCTGCTTTGCCTTTAAAACATACAGACTACGACATGTCGAAATACGATTGGAACCGGATTGCCACACAAGTAGCGGAAGTCTATCTTACCTTGACAACAGGAAACTCAGGAACGCGCCCATGACCTTATCCCTGTCGGCAGCATATTTGATACACTCGAAAGGGAATCCCAACGTAATCGCACGGTAGTCTTCCCCTTGATAAGCCACGGCTGCCGAATAATTGGTAGGTGTATATAATAAGGTGGAAAACGCTTCAGGAAGAGGAATGAGGCAATCTGCATGCGTAACGGCATAGTGTTGGGGATTGAGTTCCGTGTACAAATGAAGGGTGGTATTCATTCCCGTGGCTTGAGAATAGGCATCCAGGGTGACTGGAGCGTATGCGTCTACTTTCAGCGTATTGCGCAGGAAGTCTGCATTTTCCTTTTGCTTCTGATCCCGGGCTACATAGGCACCGCTCACCAACAGGCTGCCGCGCATACGGGTAAATTCTTGTAACGCACTACATAAAGCAGGTGTCAATGACGGATACGGTCGGGTACTGTATCCGTCATTTTTTTGCAATCCCAAAATCAAATCCACGATGTTGTATTCGTTTAAGTCCACAGACTGCGCCTCTACCGCCGCACGGGAAACAGATGCAAACGAATATCCGCCAGCAGTGGCTATGGCTTCACCATGCATGCGGCTATGGTCGAATGTATTTCCCGCTATCATCTTGCCTTCAAGTTCATTCCCGCTGAAACCCCACGCGCTCTTGGGGTTCAGTTCTGTGTTGAATACGATTTGCCGACCGCAGAATCCGGGAGAACACATGTAAGGGACACCGGGATCCGCTGACAGGTCAAATCCCCGGGTCGAATCCGTCAGAATAACCTGTGGTCCGGCCACCCTCTGAAAGCCGTCGATAATCAGGACTTTGGCAAAGGCATTTTTGGCTATCATGGCCGACAGTTCCTCCGAAGGAAAACTCTCTCCACCATCGTTCACGGCTGTCACTTTGAACGAGTAAATCACATTCTCCTCCGCACGGAACGAGAACCGAGGCTCATGTACAAATATACCATTGTCGTAACCATTCTCTCCCTGCTTGGTGTACACGATATATCCTTTGGGAGTGGCAGAAGGTTCCAACGTATCTTGTCCGGGTGTCCAGGTTAATGTTATTTCTTTTTCATCCGGGTTCAAACGGGTCTGGAAACAAGTGATGGGAAGGGGCTGTACGACATAATCTGCCTCATGTTGATAGGATGTATATTTCAGAACCCCTTTATATATGGCTCGTGCCAAATTGAATTTGAATGCAGGATCGTGCCCCAAGGCCATATCCCGGAAATTCTGGTGGGACAACATTTCCAATATCATGGCCGGAACTTGGGGCTCGCGCGTTTCACTATAATTCCGGTCGAACATTTGGCGTCTTTTCCATTGTCCGTAAAGTCGGTTCAAATCCTCGTCCACTTGCGTCATGACCACATCGCATAGCTCACGTGATGCCAATCGCGACATTCCGGTCGCAAACGTCCCTTCATTAAAATCCGTGGTATAAATGCCTAATGTACCGACAAAAGTACTGTCGGGTGCTATACCGGCATCGCTATGAAGCGCGATGGCCATTTCAATCGGTACGTGCAATCCGCTGTCGGCCGGAAAATAAGAAGAACCTCCGGCCAGATAGTTCGTCATATATGAACGGACATTGATGTCATCGCTATAATCGTTTGTTCCGTTTTTGCTGCTGTATACGGAATAAGGCATGCCGCTCCATTGCGCATTGTAGCGGGCACCTTCCAAGTACCTCGGGAAACCGCTTACGACTTCCTGCAAGGAATCTCCACGGGCAATGTTTCCCATTCCGCCTCCGAAACGTACGGCATCTGCTGTCACCGTTCCGCGATAGTTGCTCAGATTGCTTAAACTGACATAGTTGGAATGGGGCTGGTCTTTGTCGAAATCAAACGTTCCGAGATAAACCCAAGTCCCTCCTCCCATTTGTTGGTTGACTTTGAAGGTCGTAGACACGCCCCGGTGGCGAACCACATAACGGGCATCGGAAACACTCGTGGGTAAAGTCGCGTATGAAACATATACGGCATAACGTCCGGATTCAGGTACGTCAGGTGTCCAACGTATTTCGGAAGCCTGGCTTTTTCGGGTGACCGTATGGGTACTGCGCACCGTCCCGTCCGTAAAAGGGTTCTCGCCGTCAAGGTAAGTTCGTTTGAGTTGCGCAAATCCTACACCACCGTTTTCCCAAGCATATTTGTTTTCATGTTCTGAATATGTTCCGCCCGAATCCCGGGCGTCATTGTCCACTATTACTTCGTGGGGCTGCCAATCCCTTTCACGGGGTGTAAAGACGTATGCCCCGGCGTTTTCCAACATGGGGATTAAGTAGGGGATGACTATCGTTTGAGTGAACAAATCTTCAGTCGTGCAATACAAATACGGTCGTTGCCATGTCCACTCTTTTTGGTCGTTCTTGTAATAACGTCCATGACTGGCCCAAACAGACAAATGTCGTTGTTGCATACCTTTGGTGATAGGATAGGGGCGTTGCGTCCGTTCCACCCACGGTGCTCCGCGATGCAAAGCCTGCCCCCATTTCTTTTGAACTTCCGATGAAGTTCCGCTCATATCCGTAACAAGATTCTCTATGGGGATTCCGTTACCGTATATAATAATAGTATAAGCATTGTATGGCGCAGGAAGCAAACGTTTTACGTCGCGATAGATACCTTTGACCTTATCCCTGCTAAAAGACTGTCCGGCAAAGAGTTCATTCAGATAAATCTCTACCGTCCGCACAGAAGCATCCACTTTAACCCTTTCTATCTTACAGCGGTCGGTAGCCGTAGTATAAGATGTTTGATAGTCAGAGAAATAAACCCCTAATCTGGATTTTACTACTTTTTCTCCACTCTGTGAATATACGGAAAGTCCCAGCAAGAATGCTCCCGCCAGGACCATAAGTCTTTTCTTCATACTTACCATTATTTTAATCCGGTTGCGAACTTTTCAGGATGCCGCCCTGTGAAATCTTTAAAGTATGCTTTAATGTCGTTCATTTGTTCATCTATATTTCCGTTGGGGACGATTACTTGCGTGCAACGTATGGTTTTGGTCGGATAATCAATTCCATACAATAAAATAGGCAGCCCGGCCTTCAAGGCGATATAATAAAACCCTTTTTTCCATTCTTCCGTACGTGAACGAGTGCCTTCCGGAGTGATGCAAAGGTGAAATATATCCCGTTTCCGAGCCACTTGTGCCAACTGGTCCGTCATACTCATCTTCTTACTCCGGTACACTGGAATTCCCCCCAACCATCGCATTAAGATTCCCAAAGGCCAGAAAAACCATTCGCTTTTCATCAGGAAGTCACAACGAAAATTCATCGCACGACTATAAAGCACTCCCAACAAAAAATCGAAATTACTTGTATGAGGTGCCAACGCAATGATATATTTATCACCCATGGGAACCGTCACGTCAACTTTCCATCCCATCAGCCTGAACAGGAGGAAACTGCAAAAACGTCGGCTCATTTAGCAAAGCTGGCTGATAGTGCTGACAATGTCGCTGACCTGTGCATTGAAATCCATGCGCAGCTTCTTGTAGAATCCTTTTACGTTTCCCGGTTCCGTATGACTGATCCTGCTGACAAATTCATCATGCATCAGCAATATGCGGGCCATTACGTTGTCCACATCTTCTTGTTTTATATCTACTTTGTAATGCGTCAACGCTACACATTCCGCAAACAGTTCACTACAGATATAGTTGATATTCTTTTTTAATGTTCTTCTTTTAGCCATATTCTTTAATCTCAAATTATGATGTAAATTAGTAACTTGGACAAAGATACGCAAAGTTGACGATATCGGGAAATTTTATAGAAGAAAATAAACTGTATGTTTTTGGGGTGAGAGTTTCTTCATTCCGACAAAAAACATTAATTTTGTGTGCTGAAAATGCTTTTCAACAATTAATTAGAATCACAACATGGAAAAAAGTGCATTGCAAATTGCAAGAGCGGCTTATCAGCCCAAGTTACCCAAAGGATTGCAGGGTAACGTATCTGTAAAGGAAGGCGCACCCACGCAGTCTGTGGCCGACCAAGAGGAAATCAAGAAATTATTCCCGAACACTTATGGAATGCCTCTTATTGAGTTCGTTCCGGGCGAGGCTCAGTCTTACGCCCCGTTCAACGTCGGTGTAATTCTTTCCGGAGGCCAGGCTCCCGGCGGGCATAATGTCATTTGCGGCTTGTTCGACGGTATTAAAAGACTGAACCCGGAAAGCAAGTTGTATGGCTTTATTTTGGGTCCCGGTGGACTGGTGGACCACAAATATATGGAATTGACGGCTGACATCATAGACCAATATCGCAATACGGGCGGTTTTGACATGATCGGTTCCGGACGTACCAAACTCGAAAAAGAGGAACAGTTCGAAAAAGGACTTGAAATCATCAAGGAATTGGGTATTAAAGCCATTGTCATCATCGGTGGCGATGACTCCAATACGAACGCTTGTGTCTTGGCTGAATATTACGCAGCCAAGAAATGCGGTGTGCAGGTTATCGGCTGTCCGAAGACCATCGACGGCGATTTGAAGAACGAACAGATCGAAACTTCTTTCGGTTTCGATACGGCTTGCAAAACGTATGCAGAGGTTATCGGCAATATCCAACGCGATGCAAACTCTGCCCGTAAATATTGGCATTTCATCAAATTGATGGGACGTTCGGCTTCTCACATCGCTTTGGAATGCGCTTTGCAGTGCCAACCCAACGTTTGTATCGTATCGGAAGAGGTGGAAGCCAAAAACCAAACGTTGGATGATATCGTTACTTATATTGCTCAAGTTGTAGCCGACCGTGCGGCCGATGGAAACAATTTTGGTACGGTATTGATTCCGGAAGGCTTGATTGAGTTCATCCCGGCTATGAAGGCTTTGATTGCCGAATTGAACGACTTGTTGGCAACTCCGGAAGGTGCTGCATTGGCTAAAGATCAGCAACGCGAATGGATTTTGAATAAGCTTTCTGCAGCAAACAAGGCTGTATACGAATCTCTTCCTTTGGGAGTAGCGGCTCAGTTGACCATGGAACGTGACCCGCATGGAAATGTACAGGTTTCACTGATCGAAACGGAAAAGTTGTTGTCCGAAATGGTGGCCAACAAGCTGGCTGCATGGAAGAAAGAAGGTAAGTTCAACGGCAAGTTCTCAGCTTTGCATCATTTCTTTGGTTATGAAGGCCGTTGTGCTGCTCCTTCCAATTACGACGCAGACTATTGCTATGCTTTGGGTACAAGTGCCGCCATGTTGATGGCTAACGGCAAGACCGGTTATATGGCTATTGTGAAGAACACGACGGCACCGGCTGCTGAATGGATTGCCGGTGGTGTGCCCATCACCATGATGATGAATATGGAGAAACGTAATGGTGAGATGAAACCGGTTATCAAAAAGGCACTGGTTCGTTTGGACGGTGCTCCGTTCAAGGAATTCGCATCAAGACGCAACCAATGGGCTCGTGAAACTTGTTTCGTATATCCCGGTCCTATACAGTATTTCGGTCCGACCGAGGTCTGCGACCAAGCTACCAAGACGTTGCAATTGGAACAAGCTAAGTAATTCATTTATAGATATGCAAGTCCCTTTATCCGTCGATGAAGGGACTTGTTATTTTTCTGAATAAAAGGATAATAGAGACCGTTTCTATCATGTGTGCACAAACGCCGCAAACTGTAAAAAACAAAAAAACGATTGTTCAGAGGGGAAGCCGTAAGAAAGTGAATAGCACTCCCACAGCACGTAGTCCTAAGCGAAAAACCGTTTCGCGCAAGAAGCAAAAGAAAAAAGGGACAAGCAAATGGTTGTTTTTCAAACGCTGGCCATCGTGGGCGATATGGGTAGGAGCATTGTCTTTGGGAATAGCTTATATACTTTTCTTTTATTATTTCTTTGTTGGTCCTTATTCATTCCGTTGGAAAGCCATCTATGGGGATCCTGTATACCCTGAAGGTTTTGACGTGCACGGCATTGATGTTTCTCATTATCAGGAGAACATAGATTGGGAACGTTTGCGCAACGCCAGCTTGAATTCATCCCCTGTCAGTTTTGTCTTCATTAAGGCAACCGAAGGTACGACACTATTGGATGACAATTTTAACCTAAACTTTTATGAAGCAAAGCAAAATGACTTTATAAGAGGAGCTTATCATTTCTTTTTGCCGGATGTGGATGCCCAAAAACAAGCTCGGTTTTTCTTGAAACAAGTACATTTGGAACCCGGTGACCTACCTCCTGTTTTAGACGTGGAAAAGGCAGGAAAGTTGACGGAAACACAACTCCAAAAGGCCGTAAAGACGTGGCTGAATATTGTAGAAAAAGAATATGGTGTGAAACCTATTATTTATACGGGATACAAATTCAAATTGCACTATCTGAATACTCCCGCATTCGATGAATATCCTTATTGGATAGCGCACTATTATGTGGAGAAGTTAGAATATAAAGGAAAATGGAATTTCTGGCAACATACGGACTGTGGAAAAGTTACCGGAATCAAAGGGAATGTAGACTGCAATATCTTCAACGGGTCGTTTGAAGACTTGATGAAACTGACCATACCGGAACAGGAAGACAATTATACCGACCCTGAAGATTCGTTATAAAGAAAAATAAAGCCGCCGGAAGTCCTACAGACATTACCGGCAGCCCCGGATTCATATCGCTTATTACAAACGTTCGAATAAAAGCGTAGCCCAGTTCTCTTTTTCCGTATGGTTGAGGTAGCTCAGCCCCAAGCTTTTCGCTTTTTGCACAAGCAAAGGTATATCTTCTACATAAAAACCGCTGAGAATCATTTGACTTCCCGCATGCATAACCGATACGAACGATGGCAAGTCTGCTAAAAGAATATTCCGGTTGATATTGGCCAGAATCAAGTCGAAAGCGTCTTTTCCTTGTAATATGGAGGCATTCCCTTCAACCACTTCCATGTTTTTTACACCATTCAGCAACATATTCTCTTTCGTATTGTTCACACTCCAACGATCTATATCGTAAGCCCACACCGATTTTGCCCCTTTCAAAGTACAAAAGATACCCAGTACTCCCGTTCCGCACCCGGCATCCAATACGGTTTTATGTCCGAGGTTCATCCCGAGCAAACGTTCCAATATCATGCCCGTAGTGTGATGCGTACCGGTACCGAAAGCCTGATGGGGATCTATCACGATATTATATTCGGCCGGAGATAGGTTATGATGCTCCGGGCTATGAATCAGAATACGGTCGGCGATTCGGACCGGTTCAAAGCCGTTACGCTCCCATTCCTCGTTCCAATTCTTATCTTCCGCTTCTGCCAACTGGTAGGTCACTTTCACCCCGTCCATGGGAAATATGTCTGTCAAGCTATCCAATACGGAACGCTCGAAAAGTCCGGTTTGCACATATCCTTTCACCCCCTGTGGAGTATCTACAAAGCTTTCCAAACCGGCATCGGCCACCAATGCCATCAAGATGTCGGCTGCATCCCTGCTATAAGGGGATATAATGAAATCCAATTCCAAATATTTCATATTGTTTATTTTATGTCGAGAATCTATTGGTTCTGCAAAAATAGCAAAAAAAGAGTTATATACTAAACTTTATTCTCGTTTCCGTATTGTCCGACAACCGAGAAAAAGTTATATTTGCATATAATATAGGTAAAGGAGGAAAGACAATGAAAAACAGAATATTATTTTCACTCATCGTTGCAGTGATTCCGTTTTTTAGCTTTGCACAAATAGATGACATGTATTTTGTTCCCCAGAAAGAAACGAAAGAACAGAAGGAACAACAGACAAGGTCGCAACCTTCAATGCACGCGATCTCCGAATCTGTAGCAACAACAGCATCCAACGAACATGTTCAGAATAATGCAAGAGATGTAGATGAGTACAATCGGCGATATCGTTGGGAAAATGATAGTACAGCCGCAAATGAGGAAGAGACGGCAAACGAAGAGAATGCGCGAGCCGACAGCATTCAGGGATTGGAAGAAGATTATCAATACACCAAACGAATTCTTCGTTTCAACACCCCAACTATCGGTGTTGCGGTTAGCAGTCCTTTATACTGGGACTTACGTTATGGTCCCAATTCCATATATTGGGATGTATATGATGATGGATTTTACGCATACGCTTATCCCAGCAGTTGGTATTGGGGACCTACCTTCTCCTACTCGTGGGGATGGGGATTATACAATCCTTTTTGGGGGTGGGGAGGCCCTTGGTATGCCGGATGGTATGATCCTTGGTATTGGGGATCACACTGGCATCATCCGCATTGGGGACATCCCGGTCATGGATGGTATCCATCAAGACCGGTTACTCGTCCCGATGTAAGATATCGGGAGAATAGTACACTGGCAAGAGGAACATCCCGCACTAATGTAAGAAACAGCTCTTCTGCCAGAAGAGCCATACGAAACACAGGCAACACCAACCGGCAAACCATTTCGGAGAATTCGGCACGATTTACTCCAAATCGTTCTTCAACAACTACCAGGCAGTCTCCTCGTACGCGTACGACTTCAACTCCTCAACGTAACACTCAACCGTCGAGAAGTTCTAACTTCACGCCATCGACCACAAGAAGTACTTTCCGTCCGTCGGTAAGTTCCCCCAGCCGTTCCGGAGGCGGTTTCTCCCCATCCAGGGGTGGAGGAGCACGAGGCGGTCGACGTTAACAAACAAAGATAAACCATAAAAGGAAGAAATAATGAAAAGAAAAAAACTCATATTTGTAAGCGCATTGCTGGCAAGCCAGTCTATGATGGCACAGACACCATATATGAACGAGAATTATATGCCGACCGATTTAATCGGAAGTGCACGCTATGTAGGTATGGGCGGTGCATTAGGAGCATTGGGAGCCGATTTGTCTACCGCTTCTTCCAATCCGGCTGCATTGGGACTCTATCGTAGAAGTGATGCAGTTTTATCATTCAGCGTATTGACCCAGCAAGAAAAACCGGATTTAAATGCAGACATGACCCATTTGTCTTTTGATCAGATGGGATTTGTGGTAAGTATCCCGGTTATGGCTAAAAGCGTAAGATATGTTAACTTTGGAGTCAACTATCAGAAAAGAGCCAATTTCAACCAGTCATTTATCGCAGATAACGGAGCCTTGAACGGTTTGTCGCAGACGCAACAAATGGCAGACATTCTGAACCATACCCAGTATTCCACTCCTTTGGCAGACCTGATGTATAATTCCTGCCTTGTGAATCCGGAATACATACGGGATAATCAAGGTAATGTGCAGGTAGACCAAGAGGGCAATCCCTTATATGATTCCTATAATGCCTTAGCGTCCGACCGGAATAATTATGACCGTACGACGGAAGGCGGTATCGCAGGATATGATTTCAATCTGTCGATGAACATTAAAGACCGTGTGTATTTAGGTTTCACTTTGGGAGTGAACGACGTAGACTATTACAGTTACAGCACCTATAGGGAGTTCGGCACGATTTCGGACGGCCAAGGCAACTCTTACAGTGATTTCGAGAATTATTCCTTATATAATACCCAACATGTAAGTGGATATGGAATCAATGTGAAGTTGGGTGGTATATTCCGTCCCATCGGAAATTCTCCTTTCCGCATAGGTCTGGCCGTAGAAACACCGACTTTCTATCATTTGGAATCTTATTCTTCATATAGTATAGACTCTCCCATGATGGAGGATGAGAACTATGACATCTACATCAATCAAGACAGAAACGGTAAGTTTATATATACCAATTATCTTCCGGATGTAGATTTGGCAAACTTGCACATGAAAATTACCACACCGTGGAAATTTCGAGTTTCGTTAGGACATACGATTGGAACTTATCTGGCTATAGGAGCCGAATATGAATACGCCGATTACTCTAAAACGAAACAGGGGTATGAAGACTGGGACTACGACTATTGGGGCTATGGTTATTCCAGAGGAACGACACACGACCGCGATATGGATGCGTTGCACAAGTCTACGTTACGCGGAAGCCATTCTTTCAAATTCGGTATGGAATTGAATCTGACGGATAATGTCGCATTCCGTGCAGGATATAATTATTATTCCCGCATGTTCAAGGAAGAAGCGACTTTAGATCAAACGGGGCCTTCTCCGGCTTTCGGTTACCAAACTACAACAGATTATATGAATAAAAATGACGTGAATATATTCACAGCCGGTTTAGGCTACCACGGAAAGCATTTTTATGCCGATATGGCTTATAAGTGTCGCGTACAGTCGGGAGATTTCTATGCGTTCGACGATACTTACATTACGCAAACCGGCGGTCGTCTTACTCCAGTGGATGTAAACCTAAATACCCATCAGGTATTTTTTACATTAGGATATAAATTCTGATTATAAAGGAGCAAAGTCAGACGAAAAAAATAGCAAAAAAGTTTTGCGTTTCAAAAAATATATCTAACTTTGCATCGTCAAAAAGGTTGGGGTATTAGCTCATCTGGCTAGAGCGTTTGACTGGCAGTCAAAAGGTGGCAGGTTCGAGTCCTGTATACTCCACTTTACATAAAAGCGAAAAAAACTTGTAGTCGCTAAAAATCAATATTTTTATTGGGGAATTTTATTATCCTATTTTGATCATTCAACTTTAGTACATTTTCTCTCTTTCTTTATTTTTCTTCCCTTAAAAATGAGTTTATTTAAAGGAATTTCTGTATATTTGCCTGTGTAAATACTCAAAGTGTACCAACGTTTACTCTTAAATCTCTTTGCTTATGAAAAAAGGGACATTTTTATGGTTGGGGCGAATGGGATTACCCTTGTCTTTGGCATTATGCCATATATATCCTCTCGCAGCACAGAACAAAGTGATTCTGCCGGATTCCATTCCCTGGATGTTGTCTGATTCATTAATGAGAGGAGACATACTGCAAATCGGTTATGCCACAGGAGACCGAAGAACCGTAGCCGGTTCCGTAGATCAGATTTCTGAAAAGAGAATGAACAAAGGTATGATTTCCAACCCTTTGAACTCTATTAACGGACAAGTAGCCGGTGTCAGTATGTTACCGGGAAGGGAGGCCATGCTCAACTCCGTACGTGTTCGGGGTACAACATCCCTTACCGGAGGTAATGACCCTTTGGTAATCATCGATGGCGTGTTTGCTGATTTGAGTACGTTAAGTATGATTTTCCCAGCCGACATCGAAAGTTTCACGATCCTCAAAGATGCTTCAGAAACGGCTCAATATGGCGCACGAGGTGCTTCGGGTGTCATAAAAGTAAGTACCAAACAAGGGCACAGCGGAAGCTTCAGTTTGAGTTACGACGGAAATTTCAGTGTCGAGTCTATTTATAAAAACATGAAAATGCTTTCCGGAGATGCTTTCAGGAGCGTGGCACACGAACGCGGTATATCTATTTTAGATTTAGGTTATGACACGAATTTTCCAGAGGAAATTACGCGTAAGGGATGGGTACAAAATCATCATGTAGCTTTTGGAGGTGGTACGGAATCCTCTTATTATCGTGCTTCTCTGGCACTTTTGGATCGAAAAGACGTAGTGAAAAGTTCGGACTACCGGAATTACATGGCCAAGATAGACATTACGCAACGGGCGTTCAATGACCGCCTGCGTTTCGACTTGGGGGTAATGGGGGCGGTACGTAAGAGCAACAATTTGGTAGATACACAAAAAACATTTTATTCAGCCGCAGCTTTCAATCCTACTTTTCCGGCTCATAAGAACGCGATGGGCGGTTGGGATCAAGTGACAACTGCCAGTTGGATTACCAACCCTTTGGCCTGGATGGAAGTAAGCGACGAAGAATCGAATGCACATTTTAATGCCCATCTGAAAATGGAGCTGGTTCTAACCCCTCATTTGGTACTTTCCGCCTTCGGATCTTACTTGTACAATGTCATAGATAACGGACAATATCTTCCTACTACCGTATGGGCACATGGACAAGCTTATCGAGGCGAACAGAAGGTGGAAGATGTACTGGGAAACGTGATGTTGAACTTCAATCGAGCTTTTGGAAAACATAAACTGGACGCCCTCCTGTTGGGAGAAGCGCAACAACGTGTTATGTCCGGCTTCCATACGACTGTCACGAATTTCACAACCGATAAGTTTGGTTTTCACAACCTACAGGCCGGAGCCGTAAGACTATGGGAGGGGACGGGTTCCTATTATGAGAATCCTCGTCTGGCATCTTTTTTAGGACGTGTCAATTACGTGTATGACGATCGTTATGTGGCTACCGTAAACATGCGTACCGATGCTTCATCCAAGGTCGGACGCAACCATCGTTGGGGCTTTTTCCCATCGCTTTCTGCGGCTTGGATTCTGAGTGAGGAAAATTTCATGAAGTCTGTCTACTGGCTGAACAATCTGAAACTCAGATTCGGGTATGGATATTCAGGAAATCAGGATGCCATTGATTCTTACAATTCCCTCCAATTGGTGAAACCCAATGGCGTAGTATCCTCTGGCGGTGACCCAACGGTGACGATGGGGTTGATACGCAATGCCAATCCCGACCTGCGTTGGGAGGTAAAACGTACGATGAACGTTGGACTGGATGCTGCTTTTTGGGACGGACGGGCTATTTTCACATTTGATTATTACCATTCCGTCACGGACGACATGCTGTATCAATATGATGTAAGCGTACCGCCCTTTGCCTATAATAAATTGCTGGCCAATCTGGGATCCATGCGTAACAGCGGAGTGGAATTAGGATTCGGCTTCACTCCTTTGCGTAAAAAAGACATGGAACTGAACGTCAACGTCAACGTAACATTCCAACGCAATAAGCTACTTTCTCTGAGCGGAATGTATAATGGAGAATATATGTCAGCTCCACAATATACACCGATTGCCGACTTAACTGGTGCAGGCTTTCATGGTGGATACAATCACATCGTATACCAAATCGTAGGGCAACCTTTGGGTGTCTTTTATTTACCCCATTGCACAGGACTCATCCAACGCGAAGACGGGACATACGCATACGAGATAGCCGACCTTGACGGGGGAGGTGTGGACTTGGAAGACGGAGGAGACCGTTACGTAGCCGGACAGGCCACTCCCAAGACTCTATTGGGCTCCAACATCAGCTTCCGTTATAAGAATGTGGACGTATCGTTGCAAATCAATGGTGCTTTCGGACATAAAATTTATAATGGAACGGCCCTGGCTTATATGAATATGGGAAGTTTTCCCGATTACAACGTAATGGCAGCCGCTCCCCAACGTAACATTTACGATCAGACTGCTACAGATTACTGGCTCGAAAATGGAAACTACGTGAATTTTGATTATTTGACTATCGGTTGGAATATCCCGTTGAAGAAATGGGGCAAATACGTGCAGCATCTGCGTTTATCGGCTTCGGTAAACAATCTGGCTACCATTACAGCCTATTCCGGACTGACTCCTATGATCAACAGTTATATTGTAGATGCCACACTCGGAGTGGACGACAAACGGAACTATCCGGTATATCGTTCTTATACCTTGGGATTAACTATTCAATTTTAAAGCATGACGACATGAGAAAGTGGATTTTATGGGCGGGATATACCCTTATTTGCTGTTATGGTTGTGCAGGATTCTTAGATGAAGCCCCGCGAGACCAGTTACCCGAAGAGGACGCTTATGACACGCCAGCCAATATATATCTGAACACTGTAGCTACCCTCTATAACTATGTGGGCGGATACGAAGACAGTCAAGGGTTGCAGGGAACCTGTCGAGGCGTATATGACTTGAACACACTGACCACAGATGAAGCCTTGTTGCCGACCCGCGGAGGAGACTGGTACGACGGCGGACTCTGGCAAGGACTGTTCCTGCACGATTGGGGAGTCAATAATGACGTGATAGCAGCTTCGTGGGAGTATCTATACAAAGTGATTGTGCTTAGCAATAAGTCGATAGAACGTCTGACGGAACTGCAGAACCGTAAGGATGCTCCTGTAGAATTGAAAAATTATGTGGCAGAAGTCAGAGCCTTTCGGGCGATGTACTACTATTATTTGTTAGATATGTTCGGGCGTGTACCTTTAGTATTATCTTCGTCCACCCCCATGAAAGATGTCAACCAAAGCGAACGTGAGGACGTATTCAAGTTTGTCGTAAACGAATTGCAGGCGGCATTACCTTATCTGAATGAAGCGCACAGCAATCAAAAAGGTGAATATTATGGTCGGATGACCCGTCCGGTAGCCTGTTTCCTGTTGGCCAAGCTATTCCTGAATGTAGAGATTTACACGGATAACGACTGGACGGACGGAAGCCGTCCCAGTGGAAAAACATATCGAGTGAAAATAGGCTCCCAAACAGTGAACGCGTGGCAGGCCGTACAAGCGTATTGCGATTCGATACGGGGTATGGGATACCAATTATCCTCGCGCATGGCTGATAATTTCGTGGTCTATAACGAGCCTTCGGAAGAAAATATATTTACGATACCGATGGATAAACATGCCTTGCAAAACCAAATGCAATATTTATTCCGTTCTCGCCATTACAACCATGGAAAGGCTTACGGACTGAGTGGAGAGAATGGAACCAGTGCTACGATTGAAACTTTACGTACATTCGGTTACGATACCGATTCGGTAGACCATCGCTTCGAAGACAGTTTCTTTGCCGGAACGGTTTTGGACCCAAATGGCAACTCGGTGAAACTGGATGACGGAAGTACCCTGGAGTATCTACCGTGGCCCATACGCTTGGACGTATCGGCACAACCTTACGAGAAATCCGCCGGTGCACGGATGAAGAAGTATGAAGTAGACCTGAAAAGTACAAAAGACGGTAAGTTGTCGGACAACGACATCGTATTGTTTCGTTATGCCGACGTATTACTGATGAAAAGCGAGGCTAAAATAAGAAACGGGGAAGACGGAACAACCGAGCTGAACGAAGTACGGCAACGTTCTGGTATGTATCCTCGTCCGGCTACCCTTCACAATATCCTGGAGGAACGTAAGTTGGAGCTCGTATGGGAAGGATGGAGAAGACAGGATATGATTCGTTTCGGCACCTATACGCAAGCTTACACCGACCGTCCGCAACTGGAGGGTGAGTCATCAGGCTACACCACGGTGTTTCCTATCCCAGCCAAGGTGCTGTCTTTGAATCCGCGCTTATCCCAGAATCCCGGATATGAGAAGTGGTGAATTGCCTGAAAAACCTGATAGGTTAAAAAAAACAAATACGGAGAATTTTCTATTTAAATACCTACTATTAGTTACTAAATTAATGCTACATTTGCGGCGATTTGCAATATCGAGTTTACAAAATGGCCCAAATAATCATACATCGAGGTACCGTGAAAAGCGTGAAAGGAAAACACATCTGTGTGCAGATAACCCAAGCTTCCGCGTGTTCATCCTGTGTAGCTAAAAAAATGTGCAATTCGTCGGAAAGCAAAGAGAAGCTGGTCGATATTGTCAGCTCCGAAGCATTTTTTTACCGGGTAGGAGAGGAAGTACTCCTGACCGGAAGTGTGGAAATGGGACTGACAGCCGTGTTTTGGGCTTACGGTGCGCCGCTGTTGCTATTGATGGCTGTCTTGCTTGCTACTTTGCAAGTCACGACCGATGAGCCATTGGCAGCCCTGATGGCATTGGCGAGCCTGGTTGGCTATTACGGTGTGCTCTACCTCAACAAAAACAGGTTGACAAGAAAATTTTCATTTACCATTAAACACATAAAATAAACATTGTTATGAACGTGATTTTGATTGCAGTAATCATTCTGGGAGTCGTAGGGCTGGTGGCATCCATCATGCTGTATGCGGCATCCAAGAAGTTTGCTGTCGTAGAGGATGAACGCATCGGACAGGTGGCCGAAGTCTTGCCGCAAGCCAATTGTGGCGGATGCGGTTATCCGGGATGTGCCGGTTTTGCCGCTGCTTGCGTGAAAGCGGCAGACGGCGGTTCGCTCGAAGGTAAGTTATGCCCCGTAGGCGGACAACCGGTTATGGAAAAAGTAGCCGGAATTTTGGGGCTTGCGGCTACGGCCAGTACCCCGAAAGTCGCCGTTGTGCGTTGCAACGGGACTTGTGCCAATCGTCCGCGTGTGGTGGATTACGACGGAGTGCGTAGTTGCCGCGTGCAACTGTTAGCGGGCACAGGGGAGACAGCGTGTGCATTCGGTTGCTTGGGAGGCGGTGATTGTGTGGCGGCGTGCCAGTTCGGTGCGTTGTCCATCAATCAGGAAACAGGGTTGCCCGAGGTGGACGAAGAACGCTGTACAGCTTGCGGTGCCTGTGTCAAGACCTGTCCGCGAAGAGTCATCGAACTCCGACCGAAAGGACCGAAAAACCGCCGAATGGTCGTGATGTGTGTGAACCGCGACAAGGGCGCTGTGGCTAACAAAGTTTGCAAAGCTTCCTGTATCGGTTGCGGCAAGTGCGTGAAGACCTGTCCGTTCGAGGCCATCACTCTCAACAACAATTTGGCCTATATCGACCCGGAAAAGTGCAAGTTGTGCCGAAAGTGTGAAGAAGCTTGCCCGAAAGGAGCCATCCATGCCATCAACTTCCCGCCGCGTAAGCCGAAAGTGGAGAAACCGGCTGCAACAGCAGCCCCGAAACCAGCCGAGCCGGTGGCACGACCGGTATCCGCTCCCGCAGCACAGCCTGTAACCACCGTTACATCGGAAGAAAAGAAAGAAGCATAATTCATAGGATTGTCAAATTAAAAAAGAATATCGTGAAAACGTTTAAGATAGGTGGAGTTCATCCATCTGAAAACAAACTTTCCGCCACTTCTCCCATCCGCCGGGCCGGACTGCCCAAACAAGCTGTCTTTTCGCTTTATCAGCATATCGGCGCACCGGCCAAACCGGTCGTAGCCAAAGGGGATGAAGTGAAAGTAGGCATGATGTTGGCCGAGGCAGACGGCTTCGTGTCGGTTCCCGTTCACTCCTCCGTGTCCGGAAAAGTGAGCAAGATAGATGCGATTGTCGATGCCAGCGGTTACCGTCGTCCGGCCATCTTTGTAGACGTGGAAGGGGATGAATGGGTCGAGACGATCGATCGGACCCCCGATTTGGTGACATTGGGCCAACGGCCGGAGTTGACGGCCGAAGACATCGTGAACAAGGTGAAAGCGGCCGGTATTGTCGGTATGGGCGGTGCCACATTCCCCTGCCATGTGAAACTGACTCCCCCAAAAGGGACAAAAGCCGAATGCGTTATCATCAACGCCGTGGAGTGCGAACCGTACTTGACGGCCGACCATCGGTTGCTGTTGGAAAAGCCGGACGAAATCCTGGTGGGAGTGGATCTGATCATGAAGGCAGTGGGTGTGGACAAAGGTTATATCGGCATCGAGAACAACAAACCGGACGCTATCGCCCTTCTGACGGAGAAAGCGAAAGCTTATTCGCATATTGAGATCGTGCCTTTGCAAGTGAAATACCCTCAGGGAGGAGAAAAGCAGTTGATTGCCGCTGTTACCGGACGTGAAGTCCCGGCACCGCCAGCATTGCCCATTAACGTAGGAGCAGTGGTGCAAAATGTAGGTACGGTTTTTGCCATCTACGAGGCGGTGATGAAGAACAAGCCCCTGTTTGAACGTGTCATCACCGTGACCGGCAAGGAAGTGCAAAACCCCTCCAACCTGTTGGCCCGTATCGGTACGCCGATGAACCAACTTATCGAGGAATGCGGCGGCTTGCCGGAAAACACAGGAAAAGTAATCGGCGGTGGCCCGATGATGGGAAAGGCGCTGATGAACCTCGACGTTCCGGTATGCAAAGGGTCTTCCGGTCTTTTGCTCATGAGCGAAAGGGAATCCCGCCGTGCGGAACCGCAGCCCTGTATCCGTTGCGCCAAATGCGTCAGTGCCTGTCCGATGGGGCTTGAGCCCTATTTGTTGGCTACGGCTTCCGCGTTGCGCAACTGGGAGTTGGCGGAAGAGAACGACATCACGTCATGCATCGAATGCGGGTCGTGCCAGTTTACCTGTCCTTCCACACGCCCGATGTTGGATAATATCCGTATGGGTAAGACTACTGTAATGGCCCTCATCCGGGCTCGTAATGCAAAATAAAAGAGAAAGATTATGGCAAAGAAATTAATTGTATCGCTGTCGCCCCATGTGCATGGCCGGGATAGTGTACAAAGAAATATGTATGGAGTGTGTATCGCACTCATACCGGCTCTGCTGACCTCGTTGTATTTCTTTGGGTTGGGAGCCGCAATCGTATTGGCCACGTCCGTGGCCGCCTGCGTGTTCTTCGAGTGGGCTATAACGAAATATGTATTGAAACGCGACCGCGTAACGATAACCGACGGTTCGGCCATCCTGACCGGACTGCTGTTGGGTTTCAACCTGCCTTCCAACCTGCCGATATGGATCATCCTCATCGGAGCGTTGGTGGCCATCGGCATCGGTAAGATGACTTTCGGCGGATTAGGATGTAATCCCTTCAATCCGGCATTGGTGGGGCGCGTGTTCCTTCTGGTTTCATTCCCGGTGCAGATGACCACATGGCCTGTGCCCGGACAAATGGCAGCTTACCTTGATGCCGAGACGGGTGCCACCCCGTTGGCTGTCATGAAGGAAGCCATCAAGAGCGGAGACGCTTCCGTGCTCCAAAGGCTACCGGACGCCATCGACATGCTCGTCGGGCAGACCGGGGGATGCTTGGGCGAGGTGAGCGCCTTGGCCTTATTGATAGGGTTGGCCTATATGTTGGCCCGACGCATCGTGACATGGCACATTCCGGTCTCCATTCTGGCTACCGTTTTTGTACTGGCCGGACTGCTTCATCTGTACAATCCCGTTTATGCGTCTCCCGTAACAGTGTTGCTGACGGGCGGTATGATGCTGGGTGCCTGCTTCATGGCTACGGATTACGTGACCTCGCCCATGACAGCGAAGGGACAGATTATTTACGGAGTGGCCATAGGTCTTCTCACCGTAGTCATTCGTACTTTCGGCGCATATCCAGAAGGCATGTCGTTCGCCATCCTGATTATGAACGCCTTTACGCCGTTGATTAACACCTATTGTAAACCTAAAAGATTCGGGGAGGTCGTAAAAAAATGAAAAAGTTAGAATCTTCATTACTCAATATGGTCTTGGTGCTGACCGCCATTTCCCTCATAGCCGGCGGGACTTTGGCTTATATTAATAAGGTGACACAAGGCCCCATTGCCGAAATCAACGCAAAGAATTTGCAGGATGGCATCAAAAAAGTGATTTTGGGAAGCCAACCCGGTGATTTGAAAGTGGAAGAACCGGTTGAAGCAAACGGTTATACTCTCTATAAAACCGACAAGGGAACGGCTGTGAAAGCTGTAACCAATGGGTTTGGCGGACCACTCGAAATATTGGTAGGCTTCAACGAGGACGGCAATATTCTGGGCTATACGATTCTGGCCACGGTAGAAACCCCCGGACTGGGCGTGAAAGCCGACACATGGTTCCAGGAAGGAGGTAAGGGTAACATTATCGGACGGAATCCGGGAGAGAAGGAACTGGCCGTGTCCAAGGACGGCGGTGACATCGACGCCATCACGGCGTCTACCATTACCAGCCGGGCTTTCCTGAATGCCGTGAATGCCGCCTATCAGGCATTTAAGGGAAATACGGGCGATGCGGCGAGCGGAGCCAGCGTACAAGCCGGACGGGTGGAAAACGCAACCGGAACCGGAAGTGATTCTATTCATTAAAGAAAGGAGGGACGTAATATGAATAATTTTAAAGTGTTGATGAACGGTATCATCAAAGAAAACCCGACGTTTGTACTTCTTCTGGGTATGTGTCCCACTTTGGGTACGACTTCTTCCGCATTGAACGGTATGTCGATGGGATTGGCCACAACATTCGTGCTCGTATGTTCCAACGTGGTAATTTCTTTAATCAAGAATTTGATTCCCGACATGGTGCGTATTCCGGCATTCATTGTCGTTATCGCGTCTTTCGTAACCGCCTTGCAAATGTGCATGCAAGCATTCGTACCCGACATTTATGCCACATTGGGCTTGTTCATCCCTTTGATTGTGGTGAACTGTATCATTCTGGGACGTGCCGAAGCATTTGCCAGTAAAAACGGAGTGGTGCCTTCGTTTTTCGATGGAGTGGGAATGGGGTTAGGATTCACAATCGCCTTGACTGTCCTCGGAGCCGTACGCGAGATTTTGGGAACGGGTAAAATCTTCGGTCTGGAAGTTTGGCCGGAAGACTACGGCATGCTGATGTTCGTGTTGGCTCCCGGAGCTTTCATCGTATTAGGTTACTTGATTGCCATTGTGAACAAACTGAAGAAAGCGTAATTTGTAAACTTAGAACAATATGGAAGCAATATATCAGTATTTAATCGTTTTCATTACCGCCATATTTGTCAACAACGTCGTGTTGTCGCAAATCCTCGGTATTTGTCCGTTCCTCGGCGTATCCAAAAAAATCAATACGGCCTTAGGCATGTCGGGCGCGGTGGCATTCGTTTTGGTGCTCGCCACACTGGTGACTTACTTGTTGCAGTATTATGTTTTGAATCCGCTCGACCTCGGCTACTTGCAGACCATAGCTTTTATCCTGGTCATTGCGGCATTGGTGCAACTGGTGGAAATCATCCTGAAAAAGGTTTCCCCTTCGCTCTACCAAGCTTTAGGGGTATTCCTACCTTTGATTACTACCAATTGTGCCGTCCTCGGTGTGGCCATATTGGTTATCCAAAAGGAATTCAATCTGATGATGGGCGTATGGTATGCCCTGAGCACTGCGTTGGGCTTCGGACTGGCTTTAGTCATTTTCGCCGGCATCCGCGAGCAACTCAACCTCGTGTCCGTACCAAAGGGGATGCAGGGCATGAGTATCGCGTTAGTCACCGCCGGTCTATTGGCCATGGCGTTTATGGGTTTCAGTGGAGTAGACAACGGATTGAAGGCATTTCTGAGCCTCTAATCTGCCACGTTTTTTCAAAACCGATACGACCTGCAAAGAAAATGCAGGTCGTATCGGTTTTTTATAGCCTAAAATTATACAACATATAATTAAATTTAGTACATTTGCTACTGTTACAAAAACAAAAAATCGAAGCTTACTAATATGAAAGAGACAATTTTAGTGACAGGCGGTACCGGATTCATCGGTTCACACACGACGGTGGAACTCCAGCAGGCTGGTTATGACGTGGTCATCGTGGACAACCTCTCGAATTCACGTGAAGATGTATTGGATGGTATCGAAAAGATTACCGGCATTCGTCCGGCTTTTGAGAAAGTAGACTTGCGCGATTTCGACGCCACCGAGTCCGTATTCAAAAAATATCCGAAAATTAGCGGTATCATTCATTTTGCAGCGAGCAAGGCTGTAGGTGAAAGCGTACAGAAACCGTTGCTGTATTATCATAACAATATCGTTTCCCTGATTAATCTGCTGCAGTTGATGCCGAAGTATGATGTGAAGGGTATCATCTTCTCTTCATCATGTACCGTATACGGCCAGCCGGATGTGCTACCTGCGACAGAGGAGACCCCCATCAAAAAGGCGGAAAGCCCATACGGCAATACCAAACAGATTAACGAAGAAATCATCGCGGACACCATCAAGAGCGGTTCTCCGATAAAGGCCATCTTGCTGCGTTATTTCAACCCGATCGGTGCACATCCCACGGCATTTATCGGTGAAATGCCGAACGGTGTGCCTCAGAACCTGATTCCCTATCTGACGCAAACGGCCATGGGTATCCGTAAGGAATTGAGTGTGTTCGGAGACGATTACGACACGCCGGACGGCTCTTGCATCCGCGATTATATTTATGTGGTGGATTTGGCTAAGGCACACGTTTGCGCCATGACGCGCATCATGGAAGACCAGACCACCGAACCGGTGGAGGTTTACAACATCGGTACGGGTACGGGTACTTCCGTGCTTGAATTGATCAACGCTTTTGAGAAAGCTACCGGTGTGAAATTGAACTATAAGATCGTAGGACGCCGTGCCGGTGATATCGAAAAGGTGTGGGGCAACGTGGACAAAGCCAACAAAGTGTTGGGTTGGAAAGCCGAGACCCCATTGGAGGACGTGTTAGCCTCTGCCTGGAAATGGCAATGCGTGTTACGCGAAAAAGGAATAATGTAAATAGATTAAGGACACAGAAAACGCTTTATGCGTAATTGCACATTAATCCGGTTGGTATTTCCAATATGTGAATAGTCGGGAATGTCACGCTTTGAACTATTTAAGGCAGGTTAGTGTGCAGAATAGTTTTGTCGTGTTTTATTTTGTGTTTGTGTTGTTACTCTCTTCCGACGTGAGTCGGAAGAGAGCTTTTTTTGAAGTAAACCGCGACATGATGAAACTTACATACAAAAATCATTCTGCGGCAAACGGTTTTTCATTTGCCGCAGAATGAAAAATCGTTTGCCGCAGAACGGCGTTTCGTTTGGCGCAAGGTGATTTTGGATGCGTAAGAGATTGAAAACCAATAAAAACAAGTTCGTATAAAATGTCTACAAACGAAAGATGCCGATTATCCTATATATGGATTGTGGGCTTTTTCAAATCCTATTTCGGTGTGTGGCCCGTGCCCGGGATAGACACGGGTATCTTCCGGCAGAGTAAACAGCTTGTTCCTGACGCTCTCGCACAAGGTTTCACTGTCCCCGCCGGGGAAATCCGTTCGTCCAACGCTGCAATAGAACAAAGTATCACCGACAAATACGGCTTTTTCTGCGGCACAGTAAAAACAAATACCTCCGGGGGTATGTCCGGGAGTGCTCAGGACGGTCAACGTGTGATGTCCGAACGAAATGTCATCCCCCTCCGTCAAGTAACGTGCAGCCGCCGGAGTAAGCCCTTCTTTCATCACCTGTGCCAACGGTCCGAATATCTCCGCTCCCATACCTTTATATATAGGTTCGTCCGCCCGGTTGAACTCCGGACCGACATGAAAGGTCTCCCACATGAAGGCGGCCCCGAAACAGTGGTCGTAGTGCATGTGGGTACAAAGGTGGTGCCTGACCTGTAAACGACGGTCTTCAATATAATCCGTAATCCGCCTGCGGTCGTCATCGGTAAGGGCGCCGCAATCTATGACGACGGCTTCACGGGTGTCGTCGCTCACGACGTAGCAGTTCTCTTCCAGCATGTTTACCGGAATTTTTTTTATGTCCAGCATCTTTCCTATACTTTTAAAGTGAAACGTACACCACTTTCTTGGTGGCAAAATATTCTTCCGTAAAGAACTCTTTCAACGGGGTAACCATTGTGCGGTTCTTCAACGGGTTCGTCTCTTTCTCCAATTCGCCCCCCTTCAGGCAGATAAGGCCGTTGGGGATGGCGTTGTGCTGCACGGGAGAAATGTTCTTGCGTATAATCTTGACCAAATCTGCCAACGGCATGACGGCACGGCTTACCACGAAATCGAATTTGGCCTTCTCTTCCTCTGCCCGGCAATGGCGGAAAGTCACATTCTCCAACCCGATCTCCCGAGCCACTTCCATGCAAACCTTGATTTTCTTACCGATACTGTCCACCAGATGGAAATGGCAGTCGGGGAACATGATGGCGAGGGGGATTCCCGGAAATCCGCCTCCCGTCCCCAAATCCATAATCTCAGTGCAGGATTTGAAACGAGTGAATTCGGCAATTCCCAAGGAATGCAATACATGATGTTCATACAGATTGTCGATGTCTTTCCTGGAAATGACATTGATTTTAGCATTCCAATCATGATAGAGCACGTCCAACTGACGGAATTGTTCTGTCTGTTTTTCCGAAAGTTCCGGAAAGTATTTTAAAATCAGCTCCATATATCTTTATTTTTTATTTCGTATGGGTTTCCAACCTACTGTACGGCAAAGTCAGCCTGATAGCCCCGACTTCGTACGTAGCTATCTCGTCGGCATTGTAAATGAAAGTAATACCTTCTTTTCCCAGTTCATAATTCAAGGGAATGTAAATGTCGGTAAGCCGCAGTATGCCTTTATCCTGCAATTCCTTCCGGTTGCGGCAACCGTACGTTCTCAGGAGCTCGTCTGCCAGCAGGGAAGGAAGCAAGGCCAAGGAAGCAGGGGGCAACACGTCCTCCAACTTCACCAACTCACCCGTTTCTGTATCGAAATTCAAACATTGCTCCTCCCGGTACTCGCGTGCTCCTCCCTCGTACTTTACTTTATGAATCAGATAACACAAATATCCGTTCAGCCCGTCTTTGTGTTCCGTGGCTATCCGGTATTTGTAATCGTACCACGAGGAGTTGATACCGCTTTGCCGGTCGGCTTTGTACAAATCGGTCAAATCTCTCCGGTATTGCTCCGCGTACGCCAGACAGAACGAATCGGCAGCCGAGGCGAACGAACGGTGCATTCCTCCAAACAGATGAAAGGCAATGGTTCGGTTCATGTTCCGGGCGGCACGGGTCGTGTCGTTTATCTCGTCCGCCTCTATGATAACTTTACATGCAGGCGAGTGTTCGCTGCTGTCCAATGGTACGGTCTTCTCAACTTTCAATTGCTGAAAGGACAACGAACAACTTCCATCTTCACCTCGGCATGCACATAAAAAAGCCATGGCAAAAGCAAGGCCGTATATATATTTACTCATCTTTCCGTATTTCATCCCAAAAGCCTGTTATGAATGCAAAGGTAGTGAAAGGCGGGCGCAGAGGCAAATGAAAACGCAATTTTCTGATGGAACCGTACCGGGCTGCCTCTTGTCGGCTTCCGCCTTTTACGCAACATATCGCTTTTACCGATAAATCATAAGACAAATGCTTTTTGTAGCAAAAATACGATGGATTTCTGAAAAAATATTCGTACTTTTGGACACTATATAACAGGCGATAAACAATGATACCGGACTTCCAATCCTGCATGCTGCCTTTTCTTCGGAAATTAGAAGACGGCAGCGTCCATTCAATGACAGAAATACAAAACGCACTTATCAGAGAGTTTCATCTGACGGAAACCGATGTAAAGGAAATGTTACCCAGCAATAGGACCACGCGTTTCAGAAGTAACGTAGGATGGGCCAAAACCCACATGCAAAAAGCCGGTTTGCTGGAAACTCCTCAACGTGCACAATATAGAATTACGGAGGCGGGATTGCGCCTGTTGCAAACTCGTCCGGAGCATATTAATATGAAATTGCTTTTCAACTATCCGGCTTATAAGGAATGGATTGCTTTATCCAACAGAAACAGTGAACCGAAGCGGAATTCCAGACAGGAATCTGAGTGTGCCATACAGACACCGGACATCATCATGGAAGAGGAATATAAGAAGTTACGCAATATACTGGCGCAAGATTTGTTGGAGCGTATCTTAAAAAAAGACCCGGGCTTCTTCGAAGCCTTGGTTATCAAATTACTGGTAGCGATGGGATACGGCGGTTCTTTAAACGAGGCTGCGGGCATGGTGGTAGGAAAGAGTGGGGATGAAGGCATAGACGGTATCATCAAAGAAGATAAACTCGGTCTGGACAACATTTATATCCAGGCTAAACGTTGGAATAACGTAGTGGAACGTCCCGAAGTACAAAAATTTGTCGGTGCTTTGGCCGGCAAAGGAGCCACCAAAGGGATATTCATTACCACATCCTCGTTCAGTCGGGGAGCACGGGAATTTAAACCGCAGAACAATATCAAAATCGTGCTGATAGATGGGAATCAACTGTGTGAATACATGATAGATTATAATATCGGGGTGTTTACTGCCAACACCTTTGAGGTGAAACGAATAGATATCGACTTTTTCGAGTCGGAAGAATGAAAATAAAAGGAAATAAGTGAACGTCGGACAAAATTACCTGTAAACATGGAGATAATGCGTTTGAATGGGGTGGATGCCAGACTGTATCCGCTTGTGGGACCGCTGGTCATGAACCCGGCCATTTTAAGACAGAACAATAATTATCCCTTTAAAACCTCCAACCGTTACTTGTGGTATATCGCCATATCGGACGGAGTAATCGTCGGATTCATCCCCTTGAAGAAAAATGAAAAGAGTTACCATATAGACAATTACTACATACAAGGAGACCGTACGGAAACGATTGATGCTTTGTTGCATCGTGTCATCGACGATTTAGGAACCGACTCTTTACTGACGGCCTTGGTGCATAAACGTCATACGGAGGCTTTCCGTCAAAATCATTTCCGAACGGATAAACGACTGACTCTTTATGATAAAATGGAGTATATTCCTGTCCCTGAAATATGATACGTCAGTTAAATGTATACGAAGCCACGCAACGGAGATTAAAAATCATTTTTGATTATTTCGACTATGTATATGTATCCTTTTCCGGAGGTAAGGACAGCGGCGTGCTTTTAAACTTATGTATCGACTACCTCCGAAAGTATGAACCGGGCCGGAAACTTGGAGTATTCCACATGGATTACGAGGCACAGTACCGGCAAACTACGGAATATGTGGAACAAACCCTGGCTTCCCATCCTGATATTCTGGAGGTATACCACTGTTGCGTTCCTTTTAAAGTTTCCACTTGCACTTCCATGTACCAATCCTATTGGCGTCCGTGGGAGGAGAGCAAGCGTGACATCTGGGTTCGGGAAAAGCCCAAAGATTGTTATACGGCCAAAGACTTCGAGCTCTTCAACGAGGAACTATGGGACTATGATTTCCAACACCTTTTTGCCCCATGGTTACGTATGCAAAAGAAATGCAAGCGTGTCTGTTGCTTGGTGGGAATACGCACGCAAGAGAGTTTCAACCGATGGAGAAGCATACACAGTGACAGAAACTACAAACGTTTGGCCTATTATAAATGGACTCACAGGCTCGACCATCACATATACAACGCATATCCCATTTACGACTGGAAAACCACGGATATCTGGACTGCCAACGGAAAATTCCAATGGACATACAACCATTTGTACGACTTGTACTATCAGGCCGGAATTCCTATCGCTCACCAGCGTGTGGCCAGTCCGTTTATTTCCCAAGCCATCTCGGCGTTGAAAGTTTATCGTATCATCGATCCGGACACTTGGGGAAAAATGTTAGGCAGAGTCAACGGAGTAAACTTCGCAGGTATGTATGGCCGTACCATGGCGATGGGGTGGAGGATGATTAAATGTCCTCCCGGCTTTTCTTGGCAAGAATATATGTATTTCCTCTTAGACACGCTCCCGGAATCCACTCGGCAGAACTATCTCAACAAACTGGACGTAAGCATCCGTTTCTGGCGCAAGCGGGGAGGATGCTTGAGTGAAAAGACGATACAAAAGTTACGCGAAGCCGGTGTGGATTTTACACTCGGAGAGAAAACGGCCTACCATACGGACAAGCAGCCGGTAAGAATGGAATATCTGGACGACATCGACATCCCCGAATTTAAGGAGATACCGACCTATAAACGCATGTGTATCTGTATATTGAAAAACGACCATACGTGCAAATACATGGGATTTGCACAAACCAAACAGGAAAAAGAACAGCGCGAAAGAGTAATGAAGAAATATAAATCGTTAGAACATGGACAAATATAAAAGCCCTGTATACAATATTATTGCGGTGCCCATCGAAAAGGTGGTGGCGAACGAATATAACCCTAACATAGTGGCTCCTCCTGAAATGAAACTTCTGGAACTTTCAATATGGGAAGACGGCTACACCATGCCCTGCGTATGTTATTATCGGAAAGACGAAGACGTGTATGAAATCGTGGACGGATTCCATCGTTACCAGGTCATGAAAACCTCACCACGCATTTATGAACGGGAGAGGGGCTTGCTTCCCGTTTCCGTCATCGACAAAGACCTTTCGGAGCGCATGGCATCTACCATACGGCACAACCGGGCCCGCGGCATGCATTCGGTGGAATTGATGAGCCACATCGTGTCTGAACTGACCAAATCCGGAATGTCGGACAGTTGGATCATACGCAATATAGGGATGGACAAAGACGAACTTCTGCGACTGAAGCAAATATCGGGATTGGCAGAGCTTTTTGCCGACAAGGCTTTCAGCCCGTCGGATGACTGGCTGGAAGAACAATCCTATTGACGGAAACTCCTTCTTATTTTTGGGAACACAATGTGATGACAAGAGAGCATAACGTCAGCAAGATGCCGACTGCGGTCACACCTGCCCATCCGCCGACGTGCCAGAAACTTCCGGCCAGAAAAGTCCCCATGGAACCGCCGACAAAATAAGTGGTCATGAAAATGGTATTGACACGATTGGAGGCCGAGGGACACAGTTCAAAGATACTGGCTTGATTGCTGAGTTGGATACATTGCATACCGATGTCGATAAGCAGGACTCCGGCAATGATACCGGCATAGCTGTTTCCACCCCAATACAATGAAGCCCATGCCGACAAAATCAGACTGCAACCGATGAAATTAAAATTACGTATGCCCACACGTTTCACATATTTCCCTACGAAAGAAGCCGTGAGTGCCCCGGCGATTCCGCATAACCCCAATCCGCCGATTACATCGCTATCGGCATAGAACGGGGCGTTTCCCATCTTAAAAGCCAAGCATGACCACATCGCCAGAAACGCTCCGAAGGCCAATCCCGACCGTATGGAATAAATGCGAAGGGCCGGATAATCCCGGAGAAGGTGAAACAGGGATTTCATCAAAGTACTGTATCGCCCCTCGAACGTAGGACGTATGTCGGGAAGTACCTTCAGGACGACGAAGGCACAGATGCACATCAGTCCGGCAGCAATAAAGTACATCTCGCGCCATCCCAACAGTTCTCCAACCCAACCGCTGACCACTCTGGAGGCTAATATTCCGGTAAGCAGACCGGAAATGACCACTCCCACATTGCGACCCTTATGCTCGGGGCGGGAGTATTGGGAAGCGATGGGAACAAATATTTGGGGAATCATGGAACAAACACCCGTCACTAAAGAAGCTGCCCAAACCGTATAAATATTTTCAGCCATCGCCATAGTCAGCAAGGCAAAGACGAGCAGGAGAAAATTGACCAATATAATCTTTTTCCTGCGGTACAGATCGCCGAGCGGTACGATGAAGAGCAGACCGAGCGCATATCCTATTTGCGTAATCATGGCTATCAGATTGGCCTGAAAGTCCGAGACGCCCAAATCGGCCCGCATAAGGTTCAGCAGCGGCTGGTTGTAATACAGGTTCGCTACGGAAATACCGGCCACGATGGCCAATGTCCATAACATATGTGCCGGAAGACCGGCATTTTCCTTTAATTCAGCATTCATCGGCTTTTTCTTTTTTAATAGTTCTACCCCGCAATCCGGCCGGGCATTCATCCTTGTCAGGAATACTTTCTCGGGTAACGGAACAGAATGCTCAGCAGCGCGCAGGCTCCCATGATAAACGGATAATATAAATAAGGTATGATGTCTATCGGGTTGATGGATGCCAACCCGGCAGCCATCAGGAGCTGTGCCCCGTATGGAATCAGCCCTTGCGTAAAACAAGAAAACGTATCCAGGATACTCGCGCTTTTACGTTTATCCACTCCGTACCTTCCGGCTATGTCATGAGCCAGCGGCCCTGCCGTAATGATGGCTACGGTGTTGTTAGCCGTACACAAGTTGATAACGCTCACTAATGCCGCTATGCTTAATTCCGCCCCGCGTTTGGAACGTATATGCCGGGTCAGTGCGTGCAGGATATAATCTATACCTCCGTTGTAGCGAATGATTTCCATCAGTCCGCCCGCCATCATCGTGATGATAATCAGTTCCCCCATTCCGGTGATACCTTCTCCCATGGCAGCAAACCAACCGAACAAATCGTATGTACCCGTAAAAACACCGACCACACCGCTCAATACCAACCCGAGCACCAAGACTACCATGACGTTCACTCCCACAACGGCCGTAACCAGCACCACCAGATAAGGAACCACTTTAATCCAGTCCACTTCGGGCAGTTGTTGCGGTGCGTGGATATGTACTCCCATAAAGATATACAATGCGAACGCAATGGCTGCCGCAGGCATGACGATCTGTGAATTGACTTTGAACTTGTCGCTCAACTTACACCCTTGCGTACGGGTTGCCGTGATGGTCGTATCGGATATAAACGACAAGTTGTCGCCGAAAAAAGCCCCTCCGGCTACGATAGCCACCAATAACGGAAGGCCGGCTCCTGTCTCACGGGCGATACCTGCCGCCAAAGGCGTTAACGCCACAATCGTACCGACCGAAGTCCCTATGGAAAGCGAGATGAAGCATGCCGCCAGAAAAATGCCTCCCAACAACAGGTTGTCCGGCAAAAGTTGCAGGGAAAGATTTACCGTCGCATCGATAGCCCCCATGGCTTTGGCCGACGCGGCAAAAGCTCCTGCAAGGATAAAAATCCATATCATCAGCATAAGGTTCGGCGAACCGGCACCTTGGGAATACACCTTTACCCTCTCTTCCAACGGAACGCCACGCATGGTTGCGACCGCATAAACGGACGACACCATGAAAGCCACCGTAATAGGCACTTTATAAAAATCCCGAACGATAATGCTGGTCACGAGATAAAGGACCACGAAAACGAGCAGCGGACTGATGGCTGCCACACTTTTTCCATTTATAGACATTTCGCAACGTTTACATGTGGACGGCTTGTTATTTCTCGTCGGCCGTATAATAAATATAATTCTCGGCCGTCAACAATTCAAGCGGCATGTAATTGCATTGCTGTACGGCTTTCTTCAATACGATATGGTTGAACAGGGCCTTCACGCTGTTATAGCCCTGTTTCCACGGATGCTGGGCGATAAGAAAATCAATCGTGCCCTGTTTTAAACATTCCACATTCCGTTCCACCATGTCATAGCCGAACAAATGGAAATCTTTCAAGCCGTTACGTTGAAAGTATTCACCCAAAATGTAAGCACGGGAACAGAACGTGATGCAATGCCGGACGTCCGGATGTTCATCCAAAAACGCACGTATCCGACTTTCGTAGCCGTCCTCTCCGTCAAGTTGCAGGGAAAGTTCCACCACCTCGCAATCCGGATAATATGTCGTCATGTATTCCCTGAAGCCCACCTCACGGTACTCTTGCTGACGGGAGGCCACACGTCCTTTCGACATGAGCTTCATCAACAAAATACGCCGGGCGTGTTCTCCGGCCTGCATCATGAAGATGCGCCCGGCAAAATAACCGCTCTTCAAGGAGTCTTGTCCGAAGAAAGCCAACGGCTCTATTTCGGGAACATTGGAATCCAGAAAAACAAAGGGAATGTCCTGTTCCTGCAACCGGTGGCAAAATGCCTGGGTCACATCGAAATTCTGTGGGACAATGACCACCCCGTCCGGCTTTTTATCCCAAATGCGCTCGGCGGCAGCGGCAAAAGAACTACCTTCAAACTGGTCATAATACTCCGTTATCAGCGAAAGGTGGAAATCGCCCCGATTAAGGATACACTGCTGCAAACCTTTTTCCACACTGGTCCAATAAGCATTCCGGTCGTGGTCGGGTAGCAGACAGCAAAACGTATATTTACGGTTATATGCCAAAGCGCTGGCATACATATTAGGCTGATAATTGATTTCTTTCAATACAGCCTCCACTTTGGCTCTCGCCTTACCCGATACATTGGGACGGTTATGCAACACACGGTCTACCGTACCCACCGAAACACCGGAACGTTCGGCTATGTCTTTGATTCTGATTTTATCTGACGAATGGACTTCCCACATAATACTCTTTCTTATTCGAGAAACGAAATGGTACGAAGATACGTTATTTTAATGGTACACAAGGTATGAAAAAAACAAAAACTCGTTTTTTTGATTTATTTTTCCGTAAAAAAGAACGCCTTACGGAAAAAATATCTATTTTTGCATATCAAAAAAATAAATTGTGTGGGTTAACAGTAAAAACCAAGGCTAACAATAACCAAAATACAGGTATGGGAAAAATAATAACGATGGGAGAAATCATGCTCCGTTTGTCCACACCCGGACAATCTCGTTTTGTACAGACAGACACTTTTGATATTAATTACGGGGGCGGGGAAGCCAATGTAGCCGTAAGTTGTGCCCATTATGGACATGAGGCCTACTTTGTTTCCAAACTGCCTAAGCACGAAATAGGGCAGGCTGCCGTGAATGCCTTGCGCCGTTATGGCGTACACACTGATTTCATCGCCCGTGGCGGTCAGCGTGTGGGAATATATTATCTGGAAACGGGAGCTTCCATGCGTCCGTCCAAAGTCATTTACGACCGTGCAGGTTCATCTATTGCAGAAGCCAGTCCGGCCGATTTCGATTTCGACGCCATCATGGAAGGGGCCGACTGGTTTCATTGGAGCGGCATCACACCGGCCATTTCAGACGCCAGTGCCGAATGCTTGCGCCAGACATGTATTGCAGCCAAAAAGCACGGTGTAACCGTTTCCTGCGACCTCAATTTCCGCAAGAAACTTTGGACTTCCGAGAAAGCCCAAAGCATCATGAAGCCCCTGATGCAATACGTAGACGTATGCATCGGCAATGAAGAAGACGCAGAACTTTGTCTGGGTTTCAAGCCGGATGCGGACGTAGAAGGAGGCAGCACGGAGGCCGAAGGCTACAAAGGCATCTTCAAAGGTATGATGGATACGTTCGGCTTCAAGTACGTCATTTCCACTTTGCGTGAATCCATCTCGGCCACTCACAACGGATGGAAAGCCATGATATACGACGGTAAGGAGTTCTACGTGTCCAAACGTTACGACATAGACCCCATCATCGACCGTGTGGGAGGTGGCGATTCTTTCTCCGGTGGTATCATTCATGGTCTGCTGACGATGAAGACCCAAGGCGAAGCGTTGGAGTTTGCCGTAGCGGCTTCGGCTTTGAAGCACACGATTCCGGGCGACTTCAACATGGTGTCCGCTGAAGAGGTGGCTGCTTTGGCCGGAGGTTCCGCCAACGGCCGCGTACAAAGATAAATCCGTCCAACAATAACAAAAAAAAGAGATATGGCAAAATTCGATAAACTTGCAGTCATGCAAAAAATAGGGGAAACCGGCATGGTCCCCGTATTCTATCACTCCAATGCCGAAACGGCCAAAAAAGTCATCAAGGCTTGCTACGACGGTGGCGTGCGTGCATTTGAATTTACCAACCGTGGCGATTTTGCCCAGGAAGTGTTTGCCGAATGCGTAAAATTCGCTGCCAAGGAATGTCCGGAACTGGCTTTGGGCATAGGTTCCGTTGTGGATGCCCCTACAGCAGCCCTCTACATCCAGTTAGGAGCTTGCTTCGTGGTAGGGCCGTTGTTCAATCCTGACATCGTACCGGTATGCAACCGCCGTTTGGTGCCCTACTGTCCGGGATGCGGCACAGTATCGGAAATCGGCAAGGCACAGGAATTGGGCTGCGACCTTTGCAAGCTCTTCCCCGGTGACGTGTACGGCCCGGCTTTCGTGAAAGGGATGATGGCACCCTGCCCATGGACCAAGCTTATGGTGACGGGCGGCGTGGCTCCTACGAAAGAGAACCTGACCGCATGGGTCAAAGCCGGAGTCTACTGTGTGGGGATGGGTTCCAAATTGTTCCCGAAAGAAGAAGTTGCTGCCGGGAATTGGCAATACATTACCGACAAATGTAAAGAGGCTTTAGGCTATATCACCGAAGCCCGTGTATGATGATAAAGAACATTAGATTTTTATGAGTAATACAATTGGTTAATTTTGTGGTATGTGATTTGCGAAAACCGCATACCTTGGTTTTAATGTTTTTAGATGTGGGTGTCATGTCTTGTGAAAAACGTGGCACTGTTTAGTTTTCATAACTAAAGAATTAGGTTATATGGATGCGGCTTTGTGAAAAGCTGCATCTTTTTTTGCATACACGGGAAATGCATTGTCCCATTAGCGGAAAGGTCTTTGCAACCAAGTTGCACGGAAATCCGGATAACTTTGCCATAGAAATCATAAAAAAGCCATATAATGAAAACAAAAGCACATATTTGCGGGTGCGGTCACGGCACCTGCCACACGGGAAACAATCGGAAAACCAGCTTCCGTCTATGGTTTTCTTTCGCGGTTTTAATCAGTGGTATCGCATGTCAAAGCTTGGACACAGCCTTTTTCCGCCCTTCATGGGTACGGTTGTGCTGGTTCTTCGTGGGATGGTTATCCGTAGCGATCCCCATCATGAAAGAGGCGTGGGAAACCATTCGCCACAAGGACTTCTTCAATGAATTTACGCTGATGCTGTTAGCCTCGCTCGGCGCGTTCTATATCGGAGAATATCCGGAAGCCGTAGCGGTCATGCTCTTTTATGCCGTGGGAGAGATGTTTCAGGATCGTGCTGTGGACAAAGCCCGGAGCCATATCAAGTCGTTGTTGGACGTGCGGCCGCAGACTGCCACCGTGCGGCGCGACGGGCAATGGCAGACGGTGGCACCGGAAACCGTGGGGGTAGGAGAGGAGATTGAAGTCAAGACAGGCGAACGCGTCCCCTTGGACGGTGTGTTGTTGGAGCCTGAAACCGCTTTCAATACCGCCGCATTGACCGGCGAAAGCGTGCCGCGCATGATTGGACAAGACGAAGAAGTACTGGCCGGTATGATACCGACCGAACGGGTCGTCAGATTACGCACTGTACGCGGCTATACCGACAGCGCCCTGTCACGTATCCTCGACATGGTACAGCATGCGGCTTCACGCAAAGCTCCCACCGAACAGTTTATCCGCCGGTTTGCCCGTGTCTACACTCCGGCTGTCACGATGCTTGCCGCACTGTTGGTCGTGTTGCCTTGGTTTTATGCCTCATGGCATCCCGGTTTCATCTACGATTTTCATGCATGGCTCTACCGGGCGTTAGTCTTTCTCGTCATTTCCTGCCCCTGTGCATTGGTGGTCAGCATACCGTTGGGCTATTTCGGCGGAATCGGGGCAGCCTCACGCCGGGGAATCCTGTTCAAAGGCAGTAACTATCTGGATGCCATTACCCATATAGATGCCGTAGTATTCGATAAGACCGGCACACTGACCCGCGGTGTCTTCCGGGTGCAGGAAATACATCCTTCCGGCGGCCTCACAGCCGACGAACTGCTGGCATGGGCCGCAGCGGCGGAATCCGGAAGCAACCATCCCATAGCCCGTGCCGTCGGTGAATATGCCAAACAACAGGCCATAACGCTTCCTGCGGTAAGAAATACGGAAGAACGGGCCGGATTAGGTCTGCGCGCCATGACCGACCGAGGCGAACTTTTAGTCGGGAAAGCGGCATTATTGGCTCAAAACCAAGTGGCTTATCCCGAAGACATTCTTCACATTCCCGATACGATTGTGGTTGTGGCCCTTGGCGGACGCTATGACGGTTACCTGCTGTTGGCTGACGAACCGAAACCCGACGCTTCCCGTGCCGTGACGGCTCTCCACTCTCTGGGTATCCGCAACCTCTGCATTTTATCCGGAGACAAGTCGGCGTTAGTGGGCAAACTGGCTGGACAATTAGGGATTTCCCGTTATTTCGGCGACCTGATGCCGGAGGACAAAGTGCGGCATATCGAAGAATTTCAAACGAAAGAACACGCACGTGTGGCTTTCGTCGGCGACGGACTGAACGATGCCCCCGTATTGGCAGCCAGTAGGGTAGGCATTGCGATGGGCGGATTGGGAAGTGATGTGGCCATCGAGGCGGCCGACATCATCTTGCAAACCGACCAACCGTCGAAGATAGCCGAAGCCATTCGCATAGGTCGCCGCACACGAGCCGTCGTGTGGCAGAACATTATCGGTGCCCTCGGAGTGAAACTGCTCGTACTGGCATTGGGGGCTTCGGGTGCGGCCACCTTGTGGGAAGCCGTCTTTGCCGACGTGGGAGTGGCTTTGTTGGCTATTCTGAATGCAGTCCGGCTATTGAGTAATAAAAAAGATTAAACCATTGTTATACTATGGGATAAAGCACGTACCTTTATCCCATAGTTATATTGGAGGCATATATATTATGGAAGAAGACATCTATCTGCATAAACTGAATTTACGGAACGTGAAACCCACAGCCATCCGTCTGTTGATTCTCCATACGATGATGGAAATGAACCGTGCCGTGTCGCAACCCGATTTGGAAGAAAAACTGCAAACCGTGGATAAATCCACCATATTCCGCACCATCTCGCTGTTTTTGGACCGCCACCTGATTCATGCCATTGACGACGGCTCGGGCGCACTGAAATATGCGGTATGCAGCGACGATTGTACTTGTTCGGTGAGCGACCAGCACGTACATTTCTATTGCGAAGGATGCCATCGCGCTTTCTGCTTCCGGAGCCAGGCGGTTCCGGTGGTGCAAGCACCGGAAGGATTTGTCCTGCACGGAGTGAATTATGTACTCAAGGGACTGTGCCCGGCATGTGCGGCTCGATCGGATAAGGACTGACAAAATGGCAGTTTTTCACCCCATTCTACCTGTATTTTTATGGCCAAACAGGAGGAAAACCCGCCTGTTTCTTTTACGTATTTAAACATTCTCATGTATTCTCGCAGGTGTTTTAAGTATTCGTGACATTCAATCGGCTGCAAACGATTTTTTATTCGACTGAAAGCGAAAAATCATTTGCCGTACAATTTTCCGCATTCATGCGTTTGTCATCGGGAAAATGTCATGAAAGCGGTTTGCCAACCGGCTTCGGATGGCCTTTTTTTGTTTTTCCGGCCGTTTTTTCATCTCAAAATCCGAAATCAAAATGTTGCTTCATTTTCCGGCTTGCCCGCAGGTTTTTCTTGATAAGGTCAGACACAGGATGTTTTTGCTTTCACAAAGATGGAAATACAAACAAAATCCCGTCATTTTAATAAAAGACGGAAGCACGAGAATCGTTTGAAATCCAAAGGACTCCAACCGGGATGCAAATACGCGATTCTTGCCCGTAAAGGACTGACATTTTGTCAGTAGCCTTATCCGCGCTTTTGGGAAGCAATACCGGCCACGACATGGCAGCGCACGCTGCGCAATGAGGGCGGAAGAAGGTCCGGTTCCATGATTTCGAGATTCAACTTCAATTCTTCCAACAACTCAGGATGGGTGCGGCATAGTTTATAGGCCAGTTTCATACAAAGCGCACGGACGCTATGGGGATATCGGGAAGAAGACATCCCGCCAAGGCAATAGTCCAAGAAATCCGTGCGGAACGGGTGGGGGAGCGTTGAACGGCTGATGAGCGTGAGCAACAGGCGGCGGAGCGTTTCGCTCCGGGTATTCATGGCGCGTTCCATCCACGTGTCTACGTAGTGTGACGGGAGGCTTGGCAAAACATCGGTATCCGCATACGTGAAAACCCAGGCGGCATTTTCCGCCATGCGGCTGTCGCCATCCGTCATGATATGGTGCAATGTGTCGCGGAACGTTCCATCGTACGCCAAGCGTTTCCCCCAAGCACGGACTTCACGCATAGGAAGGCGACCGGACAGCATGTCCTGCCATTCGGAAGCGGATGAAGCCGGGCTTACCATAAATGATGCTCCGCAAAATAACGCCATAGCGGTGCGAGCATCAACGCCTGCTTGATTTCGTTGTGCAACAAGAGGGTGCGCACCTCGTCCACAGTCAGGAAATGCACGCTGATGTCTTCGGTGGCTTCCTGATGAGGAGCCGACATGCGTTTCACGCCGCGTGCCACAAAACAATGGCATTGGTTGTTCACGGAAGACGTATTGGGCGAAATGGTCATCAAGTGCGTCCATTCCCCGCCGCCGAATCCCGTCTCTTCGTGCAGTTCCCTTTGGGCGGACTCCAACGGCGTTTCCCCTTCTTCGCACACCCCGGCGCATATCTCATAACCGGTCCACCGCAAACCGTGGCGGTATTGCCTCTCCATGATAAATTTTCCATCTTCGGTCAGGGCTATCACATTGACCCAATCCGGATACTCCAACACGTAATATTCATTGTTTTCCACGCCGTTTGGAAGTCTCACCCGGTCGCGCCGCGCCGTCAGCCAAGGGCGGCGGATGAGATATTCGCTTTCCAAAACAGTCCATTGCTTGTCTTTGTCGTCCGTCATATCAAGTTATTTACTACGCAAAGGTAAGTCTTTTCCTGAAAGAAAAGCTTCCGGAAGGCGAAAATCTTCCGGAAGCATGATTCCGCTTACAGGGTAACGCCGGATTTGAAAATAGCAATTTCGTGGTAGCCGTTCTCTTCGTTCAACGTCTGCCGCCCGCTGGCCACATCGAGGACGAAAGACGTGAAGCGTTCCAATACGGTCGGCATAGGTTCCCCTTCCAGTAACGTGCCGGCATTGAAATCTATCCAATTGGATTTTTTCTCGGCCAATCCGGTGTGGGACGAAATCTTCACCGTGGGCACAAACGTGCCGAAAGGCGTGCCGCGTCCGGTCGTGAACAGCACGATATGGCATCCTGAGGCCGCCAAAGCGGTACTGGCCACAAGGTCGTTGCCGGGAGCACTCAGCAAATTCAGTCCCGGAGAAGACAAGGTCTCTCCATATTCCAACACATCGCACACGGCAGTCGTTCCAGATTTCTGCGTGCATCCCAACGACTTTTCTTCCAAGGTGGAAATCCCCCCGGCCTTGTTTCCCGGCGAGGGGTTCTCGAAGACCGGTTGCCCGTGGCTGATGAAATAGTTTTTGAAATCATTGATGAGCGAAACGGTCTTTCGGAAAACCTTCTCATCCTTGCAGCGAGCCATTAAAAGCGTTTCGGCACCGAACATTTCAGGTACCTCGGTAAGCACCGTAGTGCCTCCTTGTGCCACAAGATAGTCTGAGAAACACCCTAAAAGCGGATTAGCCGTAATGCCGGAAAAACCGTCGGAACCTCCGCATTTGAGTCCCACTCTCAGTTTCCCCATCGGTACTTCCGTCCGGCGGTCCTCCACCATCCGGGCATATAAATCCCGGAGGATCGTCATCCCGCTCTCCATCTCGTCCTCCTCGTGCTGGCAGACCATAAAGCGTATGCGTTCCGTGTCATAATCTCCAAGTAAGGCACGGAATGCGTCGGGCTGGTTGTTTTCGCATCCCAGACCGACTATCAACACGCCGCCGGCATTGGGATGGAGCGCCATGTCGCGCAAGATCCGGCGCGTATGCTCATGGTCGTCTCCTAATTGCGAACACCCGTAATTATGCGTATAAGCCCTAATGCCGTCTATTCCTTCGGTACGGGTTTCCTTTTCGAGCATCCGCGCCAAACGTTCGGCCACGCCGTTGACGCATCCCACGGTGGGGATAATCCATAATTCGTTGCGGATGCCCACTTCGCCGTTCCGGCGTGCATAACCCGAGAAGGTCCGCAGGCGGTCGGGCGGGGGACACGGGGCTGGTACGGGCTGGTACCGGTAATCCGATATCCCTTTCAGGTTGGTACGCAACATCCGCTCGTTCACCCACCGGCCCGGTTCTATCGTTTCCGTGGCATGCCCGATGGGGCTGCCATACTTGATAACGTCCTGTCCGGCGGCAATATGGGCAAGCGAGACTTTATGACCGGCCGGAACCTGCTCCCTCACCTTGACGGCCGTACTCCCGCAGGTGATGCTTTCTCCTTCTTCCAACGGTTGCAAAGCCACGGCCACATTGTCCGCCGGATGAATGACAATATATTTCAGCATAAAGAAATCCTATGAGTCCAACATGTGTTTCAGCGCACCCCGCATGCCCTGCAAGCGGATGTCTTTCAGGTAGCATGCCAAGCGTCCGGCCAATCCGGGTATCCGGTTCAAATCTTCACCCCACCAATCCGTACACTCCAATACGCCTGAGGCCACCTTTTGCTCGTCGCCCTCCTGCCACAAGCGGGCCACGTGTTCCATGATGTCGGGAGAGTCGGACGGGACAATCGGAGTGCCATCCTCACGGTTGCCGCCTTTATAATAGGTAATCAGGGCTGCCAGGCCGAACACAATTCCGGATGGGAGCGTGCCTTTGCGTCGGAGGTATTCTTTCAGTCCCGGCAAATCCCGTGTGGCGAACTTGGGGAAGGCGTTCAGCATGATGGACGTGACCTGATGGTCTACAAAAGGGTTGGTGAACCGTTCCATCACGCTGTCGGCAAACGTCCGGAGTTCTTCCCGTGGCAAGTCTATCGTTTCGATGAGTTCGTCGAACATCACTTTGCGGACGTACCGCCCCACGTCCGGATCCAGACAGGCCTCACGCACGATGTCTACGCCGGAAAGATAGGCCACGGGGGAGAGTAGCGTATGCGGCCCGTTCAGCAAGGTCACCTTTCTCCGGTGGTAAGGCTCTTCATCGGGCACAAAGCGTACATTCAGGCCGCATTCTGCAGCCGGAAACTCCTGCGCCACGCTTTCCGGGGCTTCGATGACCCAAAGGTGAAATGCTTCGCCCTGCACGACGAGCTGGTCTTTGTATTGCAGTTTCTCCTGAATCTCTTCGATGTGCTTGCGGGGGAAGCCCGGCACGATACGGTCCACCAACGTGGCATACACGCCGCATGCCCCTTCGAACCATGCCGCGAAATCCTCGCCGAGCTGCCAGAGGTCAATGTATTGCAGGATGATTCTCTTCAGGTGATGCCCGTTCTGGAAAATCAATTCGCAGGGAAAAATAATCAGTCCCTTGCTTTTGTCGCCATGGAAATGACGGAAACGATGATAGAGCAGTTGCGTCAGTTTCCCGGGGTAGGAGGCTGCCGGACGGTCGTCGAGCCTGCAAGCCGGATCGAATGCGATGCCGGCCTCGGTCGTATTGGAAACGACAAAACGAATTTCCGGCTGTTCAGCCAGTTTCATATACTCGTCAAAATGGCTGTAAGGGTTAAGAGCGCGGCTGATGACATCTATCAGGCGGTATGAGTTTACCACCTGCCCGTTTTCAAGCCCTTGCAGGTTGACATGGTAAAGGCCGTCCTGCCGGTTGAGCACATCCACCATGCCTTTTTCGATAGGCTGTACCACGACCACACTGCCGTTGAAGTCACTGCGCTCATTCATATTCGATATAATCCAATCCACGAAGGCGCGCAGGAAATTGCCTTCGCCAAACTGTATGATTCTCTCCGGTCTCACTGTCTTAGGAGCCGTCTTACTATTCAATTCACGCATGGATACATTGATTTAATTGACCTGTATTTGTTTTTAAAACTTCACCAAGATACGGAAAACCTTAGCCGGATCATCCGCCCACCGTTGCAACATTTCCCCGGCTTGTCCGAGGGAGACTTCATAGGTAACGAGCTTGTCCGTCGGACAGCGCCCTTGTTGCAAATAACGGACCACGGCACGAAAATCTTCCGGTAATGCGTTTCTCGAACCGCGTATGTCCAACTCCTTCTGCACGAACAACTTCGTCTGGAAAGAGACATCGCTTTTGGCATATCCGATATACACCACACGTCCGGTAAAGGCTACCTCCTGAACGGCCATGACGTATGTGGGTGAACTGCCCACCGCTTCAATCACCACGTCCGGGCCTAAGCCCCCGGTGTATTCCATCAGTCGGGCATGTACGTCCTCTGTTTTAGAATTGAGAAGGCAGGTTGCCCCCAACGAACGTGCCACTTCAAGCTTTTCATCATCCAAATCCACGGCAATCACCTTTGCCCCTCTTAGGGCGGCACGGACAATAGCCCCGAGGCCGATCATGCCGCAGCCGATGACCATGACCGTGTCTATGTCCGTCACTTGGGCGCGCGACACGGCATGGAAACCCACGCTCATGGGTTCCACCAAAGCACAGTCGCGGGCAGAAAGTCCATCGGCCGTCACCACCTTCTGCCAAGGTACGACTACGAATTCCGTCATGGTGCCGTCCCGCTGTACGCCAAAAGTCTCGTTATGTTCACAAGCATTGACACGTCCGTTCCGGCAAGCGGCGCACTTGCCGCAATTCGTGTAAGGATTGACGGTGACATGCTGTCCCGGACGCAGAAAGTCGGGGATATCCGTACCCACAGCCTCTATCGTAGCACCCACTTCGTGGCCGGGGATGACAGGCATCCGTACCATCGGATTCCGTCCCAAGTAGGTATTGAGATCGGAACCGCAGAAACCCACGTAACGGATACGTAACAACACTTCGCCCGCCCGGCAGGCAGGCGCATCTATTTCTTTTAAAGCCGTATGAAGCGGCGATATAATCTGAAATGCTTTCATTCTGACATGTTTTTAATATAAGGTAATACGGGCAAGGCACCGAAGCCGTAGAATGCTTTTGCATTGCCTCCCAAGAACAGGGATTTTTCCTCGTCGCTCAGCTCATTGCTCTTTACAACGAAGTCGTAGGACATGCGATAGGTTATCGCCGTGATGGTGCGCGGATAGTCCGAGCCCCACATCAATTTTTCCATCCCGACGAGTCCGGCAGCTTCCCGGATGGCACGCACGGCTCCTTTGAAAGGATAAAACTCATCGTTGAAAAGCCAGGTGATACCACCGGACTCTATAAATACGTTGGGATAGCGTGCCAATTTGATTTGTTCTGTCCAACCGGGAAAAGTCACCATCCCGAAATGTCCGATGGCAATCTTCAGATCCGGACATTCCGTAATCACGTCTCTCAGTTCCTCCACTTGGGTGTCGCCTTCCAGCATATCTATCGACAGGATGAGCCGGTGGTCCTCCATGAGATGGAACATGGCCATCATTTCGTCACCGTTCAACGGGACCCTGCCCGTGGACAAAGCCAAGCGGTTGGCCGGAATCTTGATGGCTTTGAATCCTTTCCCTATCAGCTCCTTGGCTTGCGTCAGGAATCCCGGTTTGCGGAACTCACAGAGGCCGCACACCAAAAAGCGGTCGGGGTAACGGGTCTGTACATCCATCAGATAATAGTTCTGTATGCCGTCGATATATTCTTGTGTGACCACGGCGGCACTGACTTGCGCATAGTCCATGTTGGAGAGGAACACTTCTGCCGTGTTTCTCCCGTCCGTCATAAAAGGCGGAAGCATTTGCCGGACTTCACCCATGAAAAGCGATTTGCCTCCCGAGAGGGTACGGATGGGCTGTCCGTCGACTTCGGTATCTTGCCTGAGCCATAAATGGGAATGGGCATCAATGATTGTATATTCCATCTCTTCCCGATTTTATGTGTTTTTCCACGTTACACGTTGCTGGTCTCCGATGATCTCTTTTACCTTGGCCACCAAATCCCAGTCTATCGGCTCCTCGATGTACCGGATGTTCCTGAGCACGTTGTCCGGATTGGCAGAACTGAAAAGGGTCGTGCCGATACGGGAATTGCTGACCGAATACTGAATCGCTAACTTTTCGATAGGATAACCCTGAGACAGACAATAGTCCGAGGCTTTGCGACAAGCTTCGACCAATGCAGTCGGAGCAGGATGCCATTCCGGCACACCGCGTTGCGACAACAATCCCATGGCAAAAGGCGATGCGTTGATGACCCCGACTCCCTTTTCCTCAAAATAATCCAGAAAGTCCGCCAACTTGTCATCGTTCAGCGTGTAATGGCAGAAATTGAGCACGCTTTCCACCGTCCCCTCCGGCACGCGGTCGATGACCCATTTCAGGTTTTCGAGTTGCAAGTCGGTGATTCCGACATGCCCTACAAGTCCCTTTTCCCGAAGTTCCACCAATGTCGGCAGGGTTTCATCGACCACTTGGGAAAGGTCTGCAAACTCTATGTCATGCACGTTGATGAGGTCGATGTAGTCCACATGCAACCGTTCCATGCTTTCAAAAACACTCTCCCGAGTCCTTCTTGCAGAATAATCCCACGTGTTCACTCCGTCGGCACCGTAACGTCCGACTTTGGTAGACAAGAGGAACGACTCCCGCTGCAATTCCGTCAGGGCCTTTCCCAATACAGTCTCGGCTTTCGTATGACCATAGTAAGGCGACACGTCGATGAAGTTCATACCATTTTCTACAGCCGTGAATACGGCACGGATAGCTTCCGCCTCGCGGACGGAGTGGAACACGCCTCCCAATGAAGAGGCCCCGAAACTCAACACGGGCACTTTCATCCCCGTTTTTCCTAAATATGAATATTTCATAGTATAATCGTTTTTTATCGATTTCCGTTTTTTCATTACGCTATTTGTCCTGTAAATCGTTTATGCAAAAGTAGAGGATAACATTTTATTTTTATTGGACTTTATAGCCTTTAATAAGAACAATATCGGCTAATCTTCATCAAACAAAATGCTTTTATGCTAAATTAACCCATAAAAGACTTCCGATTATGGATATTATTGCCAATTTTGAATCAATTTTATAAGCCATGGAATTTAACATCGACACTTTTCACCCCCTTGTCCTCAATATAGGACTGGCCCAGCACAACGCAGACTGGAACTGGAAGAACGTGAGCAGCCCTTTCGCACGTCTTTATTACGTCATAGAAGGTACGGCCAAAGTCATATTACCCGACCATATCGTATCGCTTCGCGAAGGATATATGTATTTTATCCCTGCATTTACACCGCACAGCTATGAGTGCACTTCTTCTTTCGTGCATTATTATGCCCATATCTACGAAGACCCACAAACCAAATACTTGTTCCTGGAAGACTGGGTCCTGCCGGAGGAGATCCGGGCCGGAACGCTTGAACTTTCCCTTTTCCAAGAACTGTATTCCTTGAATCCGACTATGAAGTTGAGCAAATCGGATCCCTCTACCTATGATAACAGTTCCACGCTGGCATCCAATTTATTGAAGAACAAACAACGGCCGCTCTATAACAAAATGATGTCGCGTGGCATTATCTACCAGTTGCTCGCTCCCTTTTTTAAGACAGCCCATCTCAAATCCACAGTGACGGACGACCGTGTGAAAAGAGCCATCACCTACATCCGCAATCACATTTCGGACGAACTCTGCATCGACAAAGTTGCGGAAACATTATGTGTATCTAAAAATTACTTTATCCGTATTTTCAAAAAGGAAACGGGAACGACGCCTGCCAATTTCATTATTCAACGCAAAATAGAAAAGGCTCAGTTATTGCTTATCACGAACGACCTGCCGGTGAAACAAACATCCTATTTGGTCGGTTTCGAGGACTTCTCTTATTTCAACCGGGTTTTCAAGAAGATTACCGGTATGACACCTAACGAATACCGACGGGAAGCCAAATCGCAATCAGTGGCTGACGGAAAATACAAACCCAATGAAAAGAGCCTGAATTTGGAGTAGAGGATATAAAAAAGCCGTTTCAGATGGAAACGGCTTTCTTTTCAGGAGGTTCCCAGCAGATTCGAACTGCTGTGGACGGTTTTGCAGACCGCTACCTAACCACTCGGTCAGGGAACCAACACTTTCGCATCTCGGAAGAGGTTCCCAGCAGATTCGAACTGCTGTGGACGGTTTTGCAGACCGCTACCTAACCACTCGGTCAGGGAACCATTTCCGTTTTGCGTTGCAAAGGTACAACTTTTTTTGAAAACCGCAATTATTTATGCGCATTTTCCTCCTTTTTGGTGCAGTTTCTCTGTTTTTCTTTTCTTGTAGGGCGTTTTAAGCCCCTCAATTTACAGTCTGCCGTACAACTTGCACATGAGGACGTGTCTTCCGGATCACGTATGAATCGATAGATACGTCTTACGGCCCAGCAGAAAGCCGCTGCGATAATGAAGTAAGCTATGTATTCATGCCACATAAGTCGAAACGTATAAAAATGTACCGAACAAAAATAATGTAAAAACGGATAACGAAATGAACAGTGGGGGATAAATTCCGTCTTTTTACCTTATATTATGAAAAAGAGGATTGGGAGCGACCGAATAAAATGCTTTCACCACTATTTTTTTGAGGCTTATTTGCTATCTTTGCATACTCCTGCAATGGATTTGTTTATTTTAGACAAGAGGATATGGAGAAAGAAGAAAAATTTAATGAAGGTGTCATGTTATGCATTCGGGAACACCAATTGGTGGAACCGGATGACAAGATACTTGTAGCCTTGAGCGGAGGAGCCGATTCCGTGGCTTTGCTTTTGGTGCTGCTACAGGCTGGTTTCCATTGCGAGGCCGCACACTGTAATTTTCATCTGCGTGGGAAGGAGTCTGATCGCGATGAGAAATTTGTGCGCGATTTATGCCGTTCACGGTCCATACGTTTGCATACGAAAGATTTCGATACTATGGCATACGCCCGTAAAAAGGGCATCAGCATAGAAATGGCTGCCCGTGAATTGCGTTACGGATATTTTGAAGAGTTACGTACGGATTGGCGGTTTGACAAAATTGCTGTGGCACACCACCGCGACGACAACGTGGAAACGCTGTTGTTGCATCTGGTTCGCGGCACTGGACTGAAAGGCTTGACGGGCATGCGCTACCGCAACGGCTATGTCATACGCCCGATGCTGGACACGAGCCGTGAGGAAATCGAGCGGTATCTGGCCGGAGAAGGGCAGTCTTACGTCACGGATAGCACGAATCTGGAAACGGAAGCCGTCCGTAACAAAATCCGTCTGGAGTTCTTGCCGATACTGAAAACCGTGAACCCATCTATCCTCGACACCTTACAAGACACGATACGTCATCTGGAAAATGCCTATACCTTATATAATATAGCCGTAGAGGATTTGAAGGCGCGCATATGCCGGAACAACCGTATCGACATACAAACCTTGAAGACTATTCCTGCTGCGCGTACCGTGCTCTTTGAACTGTTGTCCTCATACGGTTTCAACAGCGTACAGACGGAAGAGGTTTTCGCCCACTTGGATGGCGGTTCCGGAAAAGTTTATGAAAGCCATGAATGGCGATTGCTTCGTGACAGAAAAACGCTTGTGCTTAGCCGTAAAGACGAACAATATAAGTGTTTGTGCCATGTCCTTCCATTGGAAGGATGTGTGAAAGTAACACAAGACCTTACGTTCCTCATCCGTAGGGTGCATTATGACCGGCATTTTGCGATACCTCGAAGCAAGGATACGGTGTGTATGGACCTGGACAAAATAGAATATCCCATAACAGTGAGGTTCGTGCAAGAAGGAGACCGTTTTGTCCCTTTCGGCATGACGGGGCAGAAATTGGTAAGCGACTATCTGACAAACTGCCAGAAAAATCTGTTCGAAAAAGAAAGGCAGTTAGTCGTATGTAGCGGAGAGCACATCGCTTGGTTGGTCAACGAACGGAGCGACAACCGTTTCCGGATAGACGACAAGACGAACCATGTACTCATCATACAATGCCAAAGAACCCCGCAGGCCTCATAAAGTTTTGAAAACCGAAATACCATAAAACAGAATATGCTTTCCATTTTGATTCCGACGTATAACTACGTGTGCGTTAAATTGGTGACCGACCTGCAACAACAAGCTGAAAGACTGGAATGCCCCTACGAGATATTGGTGGCCGACGATGCTTCGGAAGATGCCTTTAAGCGTGAAAACCGTAAAATCAACGGTATTCCCGGCTGCAAATATATAGAATTGCAAGAGAACGTGGGCCGTTCGCGTATCCGCAATATCTTGGGGCGTCTCGCCCGATATGATTTTTTTCTTTTTTTGGACTGCGACGGAGGAATTGTCAATGCCGATTTCTTAGCCCGTTACAAGGCACTGCTTGATAAGGCGGATGTTATATGCGGAAGTATCCTGCACCCTTCCAAACAACCTTCACCGGATGTATCCTTAAGATATACCTACGAGAAACATGCAGAGCATAAGTTCACAGCCCAAAAACGAATGCAGCATCCATACGCCATGTTCCGCAGTTTTAACTTCCTGATTTCCCGTTCGGCATTTCAGGCTTGCCCTTTCGATGAAACCATCCGAAACTACGGTTATGAAGATGTCATGATGGGATTGGCGTTAGGTCGTGCTAAAGTATCTATTTTACATATAGACAATCCCTTGATGAATGAAGACATTGAAAAAAATGCCGTATTTCTACACAAGACAGAAGAATCATTAAGAACCCTCTACGTGCACCGTCAAAAACTGGGGTATTGTACCGGAGTGTTACGTTTATACGGTATTCTCCAACGAATGCATCTCATATTTTCCATCTTGCTTCTATACCGTCTGCTTCGTCGGGTGATAAGACGAAATTTATTAGGAGAACGCCCCAGCCTCAGTCTCTTTGCCTTTTACAAAATAGGCTACTATTGCAACTTAGCGAAAGAAAGGAAATAAAAAGAAAACCGGACTCCTGCAAATCCTATGGAGTCCGGTTCTCTTTTTCAGTCTTATTCCCGACGATTCGTATTTTTTAATAAGCAAACAAAGGATAGCCTACCATCACCTCGTTCACCTGCTTGCACACTTCGGCAATGACATTTTCGTCTTCCGGCGCATTCAAGACCTTTTCTATCAACTCGGCTACCAGTACCATCAAATCTTCTTTCGCTCCACGTGTCGTAATGGCCGGCGTACCTAAGCGGATGCCAGAAGTTTGAAACGCACTGCGACTGTCGAACGGCACCATGTTCTTGTTCACCGTAATGTCGGCAGCCACCAAGGCTTTCTCGGCCACCTTGCCCGTCAGGTCGGGATATTTGCTGCGCAAGTCCACCAACATGGAGTGGTTGTCCGTTCCGCCGCTTACGATATCGAAACCACGTTTCATCAGTTCATTGGCCAAAACCTTGGCATTCTTCTGTACCTGTTTGGCCCATTCCTTGAATTCGGGTTGCAACGCCTCGTTGAAAGCCACGGCCTTGGCGGCAATCACATGCTCCAGCGGACCGCCCTGGATACCGGGGAAAACGGCACTGTTGAGCAATTGGCTCATTTTCTTCACCTCGCCTTTCGGAGTCTTCAATCCCCAAGGGTTGTCGAAGTCTTTGCCCATCAGGATGATACCCCCACGCGGACCTCTCAACGTCTTATGGGTGGTGGAAGTCACGATATGGGCATACTTTACCGGATTCTCCAACAGTCCGGCTGCAATCAAACCGGCCGGATGTGCCATGTCTACCATAAATATGGCGCCTACCTTGTCGGCAATCTCACGCATGCGGGCATAATCCCACTCGCGACTGTAAGCCGAACCGCCACCGATAATCATTTTCGGGCGATGTTCAAGAGCCAGTTTCTCCATCTCGTCGTAATCCACACGGCCGGTTTCCTTGTTGAGGTTGTAACCGATGGCATGGTAGAGGATACCGGAAGTATTCACAGCCGAGCCATGGGACAAATGGCCTCCGTGGTCCAGATTCAAGCCCATGAAGGTGTCACCCGGCTTCAGACAAGCCAAAAATACCGCAGCATTGGCCTGCGCTCCCGAGTGAGGCTGCACGTTGGCGTACTCGGCACCAAACAGTTTGCATACCCGTTCGATGGCCAAGCTCTCCACTTCGTCCACCACCTGACAGCCTCCGTAGTATCTCTTTCCCGGATACCCCTCGGCATACTTGTTCGTCAGCCAAGACCCCATGGCTTTCATCACTTCATCGCTCACGAAATTCTCCGACGCGATAAGTTCGATTCCTTTGAGCTGCCGTTGGTGCTCTTTCTCAATCAAATCAAATACTGTTGTGTCTGTTTTCATCTTTATTGACTTTAAATAATTGGATTTCATTCTTTCTTTTTCTCCACGCTCCAGCCGAATTTACCGATTTTCCTACCCAGACCATAGTAAGCCCCATGAAGGTAAACCAGAGGGTGACTGGCGTCCAGACTCCACTTTCCGCTCTGCTCGTCCAAATAACGCTCATCGGCTTTCACATTCAACACTTCCGCAATGAACATGTCATGCGACCCTAAAGATACAATCTCTTTCACCCGGCACTCGATGCTCAGCGGCGATTCCTCCACGATGGGGGCGGCCACCATGCGGGCCTTTCCCGGAGTGAGCTTCATTTCCTCAAATTTACGGTAGTCGCGCCCCGAACGCACGCCGCACCAATCCGTGGCGTACGCCATGTCTTCGGTTGTCAGATTGAGGACAAACTCCATGTTCTGCTTGATGAGCACGTAAGAGTGTCGCTCCGGTCGTACGGAGATGTAGCACATGGCCGGATTGGTACAAATGGTTCCTGCCCATGCCACGGTGAACAAATTATAATCCTCCGGCGTACTGCCGCAACTGACCAACAAGGCGGGCAGGGGATAAATCATCGTTCCGGGTTTCCAGTCTTGCTTCATAGCCCAAAGGGTTATACCAATTTGACGTGATCCAAATCCACCTCTTTATTACAATAATGACAACGAAGCACACCTTCCTTACCCGGTACGGCGTGAAAATACGTCTTCATCGGTTCGTTGTTCGTAATACATTTGGGATTGGCACATTTCACGATGCCTTTCAACTCCTCGGGCAAGAAGACCTCCTTCTTCTCCACGACCTCATAATCGCGGATAATACACAAGGTCACATTCGGACTCACCACGGCCAACTGGTTCAGTTCTTCGTCCGAGAAGAACTTGCCCGCAATTTTTATGATGCTCTTATGTCCCATTTTCTTGCTCTTCAGATTGTAGCCCACGGTAATGGAAGTCTTCATCTGTTCGAGGTGGAGAAGGTTGACCACTTCAAAGAGCTTGCTGGATGGAATATGGTCTATCACCGTACCGCTTTCGAGTGCGGCCACCAAAAGTTCTTGTCTTTTCATTGTATACTTACGGTATTTTAGTCAATAATCGTCCGGTCGTTTATCACATCGTCCAAGGTCAGCCCCAAGGCATCGCATATCAAAGCCTGCCGCGCAAACAGGCCGTTGTGGGCCTGCTCGAAGTAATAAGCATGCGGGTCGTCGTCGATGGCATACTCGATTTCGTTCACGCGAGGGAGCGGATGCAGGATACGCATATTGTCCTTGGCTTTCTTCAGCATGGAAAGTTTGAGCAGGTAGAGATCCTTCACCCGCTCATATTCCATCAGATCGGTAAACCGTTCCTTTTGTACACGGGTCATATAGAGTATGTCCGCCCCGGCAATGGTGTCGGCGGTAAAGTCCGTGTGTTCTACATATTTTATATGATGAATGTCGCAATACTGCTTGTACACATCCGGCATCTTCAACTCTTCGGGAGCAATGAAATGAAACGTCGGGTTGAAATGACGCATGGCCATCAGCAAAGAGTGTACGGTACGTCCGTATTTCAAATCACCTACCATATAAATCTGCAGGTTGTCGAGCGTGCCTTGCGTCTTATAAATAGAGTAAAGATCCAACATGGTCTGCGAAGGATGCTGGTTGGCCCCGTCGCCCGCATTGATAATGGGCACCGGCGACACCTCGGAAGCATAACGGGCCGCCCCTTCGAGATAATGCCGCATGACAATCAAATCGGCATAATTGCTTACCATCATGATGGTGTCCTTCAGGGTTTCGCCCTTGGTGGAACTGGTCACTTTCGGGTCGGTAAACCCGATGACGCGCGCTCCCAGACGATTCGCTGCCGTTTCAAAACTCAACCGTGTCCTCGTAGACGGTTCAAAAAACAAAGTAGCCACGACTTTACCCTCCAGCAACTTCCGGTTGGTATGTTTCTCAAACTCTCCGGCCATTCGAAGCAGATACATGATCTTCTCTTTGGAATGGTCTGCAATAGTCACCAAACTCCTGTTTTCCATTTCGGATTTCTTTTTGCTTAAATATAGAATTTCTTCAGCTTTCAAAGGTACATAAAAAAAGTGGAACGAAAGAGGACTGCACATCATTTCGTTAACTTTTCCACAAATAGACAGCCTATTATAAAGTTTATTTGTAATTTTGCACTTTACCACTTTGATAAATGAAAGAAAAAGATTTATGAGGAAGAAGTTTGTAATCACTTTGTGGGTGATTTTGTTTCTTTGCATCAGTGCTGTTTCCCTGGCTTTCTACGCCATCTGGCACGGATGGATTGGATACATGCCGAACTTATATCAATTAGAAAATCCCGTCAATAAATACGCGTCACAGGCCGTTTCGGCCGACGGTAAACTTCTGGGTACCTGGTCGTACAGCCGGGCCAACCGTATTTTCGTGGGCTTCGACGACCTTTCCCCCTGGTTGGTCAAGGCATTGGTGGCTACGGAAGACGAGCGGTTTTATGACCATTCGGGCATCGACTACCGCGCTTTGGCGCGGGCCGTAGTGAAACGCGGCTTACTCGGACAGAGCAATGCCGGGGGAGGAAGTACCATTACCCAGCAACTGGCCAAGCAACTTTATAGCGACGTGGCACAGAGTACGATGGAGCGCGCCTTGCAGAAACCCATAGAGTGGGTGATTGCAGTCAAGCTGGAACGATACTATACCAAAGAGGAAATCATCACCATGTACCTCAATTATTTCGATTTCCTGCATAATGCCGTGGGCATCAAGACGGCATCCCGCACATACTTCAACAAAGAACCGCAGAACCTCTCGGTTTGCGAAGCGGCGACGCTTATAGGAATGTGTAAAAACCCGTCTTATTTCAATCCGGTGCGGAAACCGGAGCGTTGCCGTGAGCGGCGCAACGTGGTACTGGACCAGATGGTCAAAGCCGGATATTTGAGCAAAGCAGACGCCGAGTTGCACAAGCTGGAGCCCATCGGGCTGCGTTTCCACCGCGTGGACCACAAAGAAGGACTGGCCACTTACCTGCGCGAACGGCTGCGCACGATGCTGATGGCCAAAGAACCCAACCGAAGCGATTATGCTTCATGGCAAGACCAAAAATATTATGAAGATTCGTTGGCATGGGAAACCGATCCCTTATACGGATGGTGCAACAAGAACCGGAAAAAGGACGGTACACCTTATAACCTATATACGGACGGCCTGAAAATCTACACCACCATCGACTCACGCATGCAACAATATGCGGAGGAAAGCGTGGAGGAGCATGTAGCCGGTTACCTGCAACCCATCTTCGACAAAGAAAAGCGTCACCAGACGACACGCCCGTTCTCCAACCAACTTTCTACGAAAGAGGTGGAAAAAATCATGCGCCGTTCGATGGAACAGAGCGAACGTTACATCAAGATGAAAAAGGGCGGCGCGACGGAGGAGGACATCCAAAAGGCATTCAATACGCCACAAGAAATGACCGTATTTTCTTACCACGGAGAAGTGGATACCATCATGACTCCGATGGATTCTATCCGCTATTACAAAAGTTTCCTTCGTGCAGGATTCATGTGTATGGATACCCGCACGGGATATGTGAAAGCCTACGTGGGCGGACCGGATTACCGCTATTTCCAATACGACATGGCCGGAGTGGGCCGCCGTCAGGTCGGGTCCACCATCAAGCCCTTCCTCTATACGCTGGCCATGGAAAACGGTATGTCGCCCTGCGACCTTGCGCCGAACGTGCAACAGACGTATATCGTGGCCGGCAAGCCTTGGACACCCCGCAACGGCAGCCGCTCCCGATACGGAGAAATGGTTACGCTGAAATGGGGACTGGCCCAGTCCAACAACTGGATTTCGGCCTACCTGATGAGTCGTCTCAGCCCGTCGGCCTTGGTGAGGCTGATTCACGAGTTCGGCGTGCTCAACCGCGACATCCATCCTTCCATGTCGCTGTGCCTCGGTCCCTGTGAAATCTCCGTGACCGAGATGGTCAGTTCATACACGGCCTTTGCCAACCGCGGCATTCGTACGGCTCCCCTTTTCGTGTCGCGGATAGAAGACAACGAAGGGAATGTGGTAGGGGAGTTCCAGCCCCGCATGACGGAAGTCATCAGCGAGGAAAGCGCTTATAAGATGATTATCATGCTGCAAGGCGTCATGAACGGAGGTACGGGTGGCCGCATGCGCTTCCGTTACAACGTGAATGCCGATATGGGAGGAAAAACGGGAACCACCAACCGGAACTCCGACGGTTGGTTCGTATGCTTCACGCCGTCGCTTTCCGCCGGTTGTTGGGTAGGCGGCGAAGACCGCGACATCCATTTCAACAGCATGACCTATGGGCAGGGAGCCTCTTCGGCTTTGCCCGTCTGCGCCTATTTCTTCCAAAAAGTATATAAGGACAAAGACCTGGGATATTCACCCGACGAGAAGTTCAAAATTCCCGAAGGATTCGACCCTTGTCAAGACACGATCCTGACGGAAGAGGCTCCGGTAGAGGAATACGGCGGCATCGACGAAGTTTTCGAATAAGCCATGTCTTGCAAACAAAATGTCGCCAAAACCCTTAAAAAAGATACAGAAGGTCATTTTTGAGAATAGAAATCATGAGAACAACCCCGAAAGTGAAGCACGAAAAAAGGCTTCCTTTTTGGGGGTGTCCTGTGAAGAAGCACGGGTTGGAGAGATAACAAGCGGAGTTTTTTCGGATTCTTTGTGGAAAGCATGAAATCGTTCGGCTGAGAACGGAAAATCATTCGACTGAAAGCGATTTTTCATTCGGCGCAGACATGAAAACGCACGTCCGAAAATCAAAGTCGAGGGTTGCTTCACGGCCTTTTTTACCGGCTTTTTCTGCGCATGGCAAAATTATTTGCCCTTGTCCGGCCGACAAGGACACCGCAACATCCTGTACCTGAAAAGTCCCATCCGACTTACACGGAACGGTGCGCCATGCGGCAGAGCGTACTGCTGGCCCCACCCAAATGACAGGCACGACCACATTTTTTCTTTCTTTTTGAATCAGGCAAAAGCCGCGAGAATCGCTTAAAATCTTCGGAGGCTTGCCCTGCCCCCATACACGCGATTCTCACGGGTTCGGATTTGACATTCTGACAATATGACAAAACGAATGATGGGATAAGACAAAAGAACAAAAGGACATAAGTTTCTTACATGCGCAGCCCTTTGTTCTTTTGTTCTTATGTCAACTCCGACCCGGACAGTCCCCGTCACTCCATAAACGCTTCCGGATAGCATACCACGCCCCGTATGTCCCGCAAGCCTCCGGCCACCAACTCGACAGCCATGCAACATTCCGACGGGACTTCAAAAGGAAATGTTATCCCAAAGTCCGAAGCTTTCCTATATCCGAAACGGGGATAAAACCCTTCGTGCCCCAACACGACGGCCGACTTGTAGCCCAACCGGGCGGCCCGTGCATGCAGCTCCCGAATCAAAGCACTGCCTATGCCCATGGATTGCCTGTCCGGCCGTACGGCCACAGGAGCCAACGCCAAGGATTCCGCATCCAGTATTCCCGAACGAATCGACACACGGGTCATCAGGCCGTAGCCGACCACGCCGCCGTCCCCGTCGGCTACCAAAGAAAGTTCCGGAACAAATGCGGGGGAATGCCGAAGCCGCTCCACCAGAAACTGTTCGCGATGGTCGCTCTCTTTCATATCCAGGAAGGCTTCTTCCACCAACTTGAAAACTTGCGGATAGTCTTTCTCCGTCTCTTGCCTGATTTCGTAGTCCGCTTTCATTGGTCTAAAATTTCAAAACGAACCGACATGGAATAATGGTTCTTAATCGTACGAAAACCATCGAAAGAAGCCGCGTCGGAAGAGCTTACGTTGCTTTGTGCCGTGAACACGGGAGAAAAGCCGTTGTTTCCTTCCTCGATGATGCGCTCCACGCCTCCAAGTTTCTGGCCCAATGCCTCCACCAGATAAGCGGCTTTCTCCCGGGCGGCCATCAAGGCGGCTATTTTTCCTTTTCGATGGTAAAGCTGCATGTCTTTGTTTTTCAACTCACCGATACGCATCGTATGGATGCCTTTAGTGTCCACATGCCGGACAATACGGTCGATTTGCTTGAAGTCGGTCAGCGTGAGGTCAAACCGCTTAGAGACGAGGAACTCCCGTCCGCTCTCGCGCCAATAGTCGCCGATTTCCTGTGTGCGCACGGCATCATTCGGGACACCGGCTTCCCGGAGTGCCTCCCGCAGCCCTTCCTCTATCTGGGCCAAGGGTACCTTCGTACGGTAATCTTCCTCCTTGGATTTGCCGTCGAATTCTTCGGCAAAGTATTCCTTGATTTCGATGATGTAATGTATCTCGTCCGGTACGATTTCCACCTCGGAAGTACCGGTCACTTCAATGTAACGCCCTTCGTCCGTGGCGGCCTGCGCCGTGCCCCATGCCCATCCGGCAAGGAACAGCATGAATAAAAGTCTTGTTCTCATACGCTTTTTTGTTTTTATGATTTGAAATATGTGTCGGCATTCCGTCCTTCAGGAAGAGGCCAGTTCCGCCACCCCCTCGCGGACATCGACCCGCAACCAGTCCTGCGGTTTGAGGACTTCTCCGTCGTAACACAGCAGGTCAATGTCTATTTTCACGATGCCTCGCGCCTTATCGTCCGGTGTACGTCCGTGGTCACGTTCTATCTTTTTCAGGCATTCGCGGACTTGCGATGCCGTGAGCGGAGTAGTAAAGCAAGCCACCTGATTGTAAAACATGCGGGGCGAATCGAAACCCACGGGGGCGGTCCGCACCAGACGGCTGAACACGATACCGGGAAACGACATGCGCAGGTCGGACTGCGCTGCCAAAAGCCGTGCCGCCGTGCGTTCATTGCTGCCCAATCCTATGAAACACTTCTTCATCCGTTCTTTTTATTCACAAAAATAAGGAGTTTTACCCTCCCTTACAAAATCTTTTTGTATTTTTGTATGGCATACTTTATTAATAGCTAAAAAATGAATTACATAGGGATTATTCCGGCACGATATGCTTCCACAAGATTTCCGGGCAAGCCTTTAGCCATGCTGGACGGCAAGCCCGTCATCCAACGGGTGTACGAGCAAGTGTCCGGCGTGATGGACGACGTGCTCGTGGCCACCGATGACGAACGGATTCTCAAGACGGTAGAAGGATTCGGCGGCAAGGCCGTCATGACCCGCACGGACCACAAGAGCGGCACGGACCGCTGCTATGAGGCTTACGTATTGCAGGGCAAACCATACGACGTGGTCGTCAACATCCAGGGCGACGAACCTTTCATCCAACCGCAGCAGTTGGAGACCGTAAAGGCTTGTTTTGAAGATCCGCAAACGGAAATCGCCACTTTGGTGAAACCTTTCACGCCGGCCGACGGTTGGCCTGCCTTGGAAAACGTCAACTCGCCCAAAGTAGTGGTCAACCGCCGGATGCAGGCTCTTTATTTCAGCCGTTCCATCATTCCCTACCAACGCAACAAGGATAAAACGGAGTGGCTGAAGGAGCATGTGTATTACAAGCATATCGGCTTGTATGCCTACAAGGCCGACGTGTTGAAAGAACTCACCTCCCTGCCGCAATCGCCGTTGGAACTGGCCGAATCGTTGGAACAATTACGGTGGTTGGAAAACGGCTATACCATCAAGGTGGGCATCAGCGAAATAGAAACCATCGGCATCGACACACCGGCCGACCTCGAAGCGGCCGAAGCTTTCCTGAAGAACAGGACCAAACGATAACACATTCTAAATACAGACAATACGGCAATGGGATTGAAACACAAACTCTTCGGCATAGTTTTGTTATGGCCTGTCCTGCAAGGCTACGCCCAAGAAATCAAAATAGGGAATTATACTTTTAAAGACGGTGCGGAATACCAGGGTGAGCTGTTCAAAGGCAAACCTTACGGCAAGGGCATCACCCACTTCAAAAACGGAGACTCTTATGAAGGCGAATACGTGAAAGGCAAACGCCAAGGATACGGCGTGTATAAATTCCCTGACGGAGAAAAATACGAAGGCGAATGGTTTCAAGACCAGCAACACGGGCATGGCATATATTATTTCATGAACAACAACAAATACGAAGGCCTGTGGTTTCGCGACTTCCAACAAGGACAGGGCACCATGTACTATTACAACGGCGACGTGTATAATGGCAACTGGGAAGCCGACAAGCGGGAAGGTTACGGGGAATATAAATACGCCAACGGGGCATTCTACCGGGGAGAATGGAGCAACGACCAAAAAAACGGTAAAGGCATCTTTGACTGGAACGACGGTTCATGGTACGACGGCATGTGGAAAGACAACCAACGCAACGGTAAAGGTACGTTCAACTATGCCGATGGGGACAAATATACCGGAGAATGGGTGGACGACGTGCAGCACGGAAAAGGGGTGTACAAATTCCACAACGGCGACCAATATGAAGGCGGTTACGTGCAAGGCGAACGCACGGGTGAAGGTATTTTCACTTTTGCCAACGGCAACAAGTACGTCGGCCAGTTCAAGAACGGATTCCAAGACGGTAAAGGTACGTTCACATGGCACAACGGCGCGTCGTACACCGGCATGTGGAAAGCCAACAAACGCGACGGACAGGGAAAATACGTATGGAGCAACGGCGATACCTATGAAGGAAACTGGAAAGACGGACAAATGGACGGGGAAGGCATCTTGCGTATGACGGACGGCTCGAAATTCAAAGGAATGTTCAAGAACGGAGAGAAGAACGGCCCCGGCATCATGGAGGACGAAAACGGAATGCGCTTCGAAGGAAACTTCAAGGACAATGAGAAGGACGGTCCTTTCGTGATGAAAGACAAAAACGGAAATATCGTCCAAAAAGGAGAATACAGCCACGGAGTGATAGTAAAATAGGAGGAACATAAATGGACTTGGATTTTCTGACTGAGGAAGTCAAGAAACTGGCCAGACAGACCGGTGAGTTTTTAAAAAAGGAACGGCTTTCTTTCGACCGTAGCCGTGTGGAGCAGAAAGCGGCGCATGACTATGTGTCGTACGTGGACAAAGCATCTGAAAAACGTATCGTGGAGAGGTTGCATGAATTGCTCCCCGAAGCCGGTTTTATTGCCGAAGAAGGGTCCGGTTCGCTGGAAGAACAGGAATACTGTTGGGTGGTGGACCCCTTGGACGGGACGAGCAATTATATTCACGACTGCACGCCGTATTGCGTAAGCATTGCCTTGCGCAACCGCGAGGAAATACTGTTGGGCGTAGTGTACGAATGCGGCCGTGAGGAACTTTTTTGGGCCCACAAAAACAGTAGGGCTTACTTGAACGGCAAGGAGATATGCGTCAGCGACCAGAGCGTGCTCGACCAATCTTTCATCGAACTGGGATTCCCTTACAAGGCTGAGAAATACCGTCCTTTCGCCCTCGGCCTAATAGGAGATTTGTATGGTCATGTGGGAGGATTGCGGCTTATGGGCGCGGCTGCAGCAGAAATCTGCTATATTGCAGCCGGACGTTTTGAAGCTCGCGTGGAGGCTTTCATAGGGCCGTGGGACATTGCGGCAGCGTACATCATCCTGAAACAGGCCGGTGGAAAAATGACCGATTTCAGCGGGAATCCGGATTGTTTCGATGCCACAGAAGTGTTCGCTTCGAACGGAAAAGTGCATGAAGAGCTCTTGAAAGTGCTCCAAAGGCATAAAAAGTTACTGAAACATGAGTGAGATATCCGGACAAACGTCTATATTTGCACCGATAGAACGATAAAACTCTGACATTATGATTATCGACGACATAACACATCTGAAAGATTATATCCGTCTTCTCCCGATGTTGAAGACGGTTGTCGGCTTTCTGGACAACCATGACTTGCAAGCTTTGCCGGAAGGACGCTTTGAATGGGATGCCGACGGAGGTTTCGTAAATTTGCAGACCATCCCGCCCAAGGCTCCGACGCAAGCCGTTCTCGAATCACACAGGAAAATGATAGACATACAAATACCTCTTACGGGCGATGAAACCATGGGGTATTCACCCTTAAAAGAATTGCAGCCTACGGCATACGATGAAACCAAAGACATTTCGTTCCATAAAGAGTGCTCCGGAAGTTTCGTCACCGTAAAGAAAGGCATGTTTGCCATCTTTTTCCCGCAAGACGCACACGCGCCGGGCGTAACGCCGAAAGCTTTGAAGAAAGCCGTCTTTAAAATTCCGGTATCGGATGAGTGGTATCAACAATAAAAATAACACCTTAATTCTATTCTTATTATGGCAAAATCAACGGTAAAGTCAACTCCAAAGACTTTGGATATTATTAAAAACGACCCTTGGCTGAAAGATTATGAAGCCGCTATCGTGGGTCGCCACCAGCATGCGGAAGACAAAATCGCCGAACTCACACAAAATGGAAAATGCTCTTTGTCGGATTTCGCTTCGGGATACTTATATTTCGGCCTGCACCGCACAGCTACGGGGTGGGTATTCCGCGAATGGGCGCCCCATGCCACCGAAATCTATTTGATAGGCGACTTCAATGATTGGAAGGAATCGCCGAAATACAAGTTGAAAAGGATAAAGGACACCGGGAACTGGGAAATCAAATTGCGCGGCAACGCCCTCAAACACGGTGACCTCTACAAGTTGAAAATACATTGGGACGGCGGATGCGGCGAACGTATTCCGGCATGGTGCCGCCGCGTGGTACAGGACGAACAGACCAAAATCTTCAGTGCGCAAGTCTGGGCACCCGAACAGCCTTACGTGTGGAAAAAGAAGACTTTCCGCCCCAATACGGCTCCCTTGCTGATTTATGAATGCCACATCGGCATGGCGCAGGATGCAGAGAAAGTCGGGTCTTACAATGAGTTCCGTGAAAACGTGCTGCCCCGCATCGCTGCCGATGGGTACAACTGCATACAAATCATGGCCATACAGGAACATCCTTACTACGGAAGTTTCGGCTATCATGTATCGAGTTTCTTTGCAGCTTCCAGCCGTTTCGGTACGCCGGAGGAACTGAAACGACTCATCGACGAGGCACATAAAATGGGCATCGCCGTGATTATGGACATCGTGCACTCCCATGCCGTGAAGAACGAAGTGGAAGGCTTGGGCAACTTTGCCGGTGACCCCTGCCAGTATTTTTATTCGGGCGGACGGCGCGAACACCCGGCGTGGGACAGTTTGTGCTTCGATTACGGCAAGAACGAAGTCATACACTTCCTGTTGTCCAACTGCAAATTCTGGTTGGACGAGTACCATTTCGACGGTTTCCGTTTCGACGGTGTCACGTCTATGCTCTATTACAGCCACGGGTTGGGCGAGGCGTTCTGCAACTATGGGGATTATTTCAACGGGCATGAGGACGACAATGCCATCTGTTACCTGACGTTGGCCAACGCATTGATTCACGAAGTCAACCCCAAAGCCATTACCATAGCCGAGGAAGTGAGCGGCATGCCGGGATTGGCTGCCCCGTTCAAAGGCGGCGGATACGGATTCGACTACCGCATGGCCATGAACATTCCCGACTATTGGATAAAGACCATTAAAGAAAAGAAGGACGAGGACTGGAAACCCAGCAGCATGTTCTGGGAAGTGACGAACCGGCGGGCGGACGAGAAGACCATATCTTATTGTGAAAGCCACGACCAGGCTTTGGTGGGCGACAAGACTATCATTTTCCGCCTGATAGATGCCGACATGTATTGGCACTTCAAAAAAGGAGATGAGAACTACGCCGTAGAACGCGGCATAGCCTTGCATAAAATGATTCGTCTGCTTACGGCTTCCACCATCAACGGCGGTTATCTGAATTTCATGGGTAATGAGTTCGGTCATCCGGAATGGATTGATTTTCCGCGTGAGGGTAACGGATGGAGTCACAAGTATGCCCGGAGACAGTGGAATCTTGTAGATAATAAAGAGTTGTGCTATCATTACTTAGGTGACTTCGACAAAGCTATGCTTGATATTATCGGCAAGGAGAAAAATATCCAAAAATCTCCCGTGACGGAAATCTGGCATAACGATGGCGACCAAGTATTGGCCTATAGCCGTAATAACCTCATATTTGTCTTTAACTTCAGCTATGCCCGTTCGTATACGGATTACGGCTTCATGGTGCCTCAAGGAGCCTACGACGTGATTCTGAACACTGACGCGCCGGCATTCGGCGGACACGGATTGAATGATGACAGCCTCCGCCACTTGACCAACTTCGACCCGCTTCTGGCCCGCGATGGAAAGGGATGGCTCAAACTCTATCTTCCGGCACGTTCTGCCATGGTACTCCGTAGGGCGCAAGAAGATAAAAAGACGGAAAATAAATAAGAGTAAAAACAAATAAACTGAAACTGGATTCCGGATGTACAAACCGACATATAAGAAAAGAACCGCACGCATGATTTCATGGGTATGCGGTTCTCTTTTCACCTTGTTCTCCCTGCTTTACCTGTTTGTGATGCAGGCTGATTTATTGGCTACCGCACAACATTTGTTGTCGAAAGGGCAGACCGTCTATTCTCCGCTGTGGGGAACGGTCATCATTACCTTTCTGCTACTGTTATTGCAGGGAGTTTTTCGGCGGATAATGGTATATCCGTTGCGTTTCCATGCACTCTATTATTTCCCGTCGTGCGTCGTGTTGGGATTGCTTACGTCCATTGTTCCTCAAACAGGGTGGAATGTACAATTGTCTACCAATTGGATATGGCTCACGGTCTGTATTTTTTTGTATATCCTTGTGACATGGATGGCTCTGCATTTCCCGGACCGTAAAAACGGAAAACAGAATGCTTTTTCCTTCCTATGGGTGAATTTCCTATGGCTTGCGTTGCAGTTCTGCATGGTTAACAGCATAGCCAATACGAAAGATGTATACCACTACCGGCTCAAAGCCGAGAGATACCTCGTCGAAGGGCAGGACTCGTTGGCGTTGCAAGTAGGAGCCCAATCATTGCAGACAGACCGGAGCCTGACCGCCATGAGAATGTTTGCACTAAGCCGTGAGAATCTTTTAGGCGAGAAGCTTTTCGATTTTCCTCAATATAACGGTAGCCAAGGTCTGTTGCCCAGTTTGTCTGATACAACCTACGCTCATGATTGGACGAAGGCCTTATACAAACATTTAGGAGGAAAGCCGGGGAAAAATATGAAAGACAACACTCGGTTTCTCGAACTTCTGTCACAACGGCCTTCGTCCACTGCTGCTGCAAAAGACTACTTGCTTTGCGCCTATCTGTTGGATAAGAACCTCGATGCTTTTGTCACCGTACTGCCACGTTGCCATGAAGTGAACGACAACCTCCCGTTACATTACAAAGAGGCTCTCATTCTATATAACCGTTTGCATACCACTCCGGCCATTACGTACAAAAACAGCGTAATAGAAACAAACTTGAACGACTTCCTCCACTACGGTATGCAATATACTCATGCGACGGAACGCTCGAACCAATGCCAGCGCATGTACGGAAATACGTATTGGTGGTATTATTACTATCAAAAACCTTCTGAATAATCGTAGCTTTATCCCCTATATTCCCGCCATAAATGCCGCAAAGCAATCAGGGGATGATACCATAACATACGCGGACCTGCATATCGCATCACTTTTCGGATGCGCCGTTTCATGTCTGGACGGTAGCAATGTATGGTGCAAAGACGGCACGTACGCTTATCTTTCTGGAAGGGACACCGTGATAGACGTGCACGGGAATAATCCAACATTTCACGGCACTCCGGACATAAAGTCCTGTGGCCTTCCTTGTAGCGGCAGTAGAGACGAATCATCAATTCTACCGTACGCTGTTCTTCCTCTATCCGGTTGTTTTTACCCTTGCCCAAATCCGTTCTATTCCTTTCTACCTATTCTTTAATACGAATCAAGGCATTGGCCAAAATAGCTGTGACACCACCGGTCGTGATACCGGACGAGAATATGTTTCTCACCGTTTCCGGCAGTTGCGAAAGAATCTCGGGCACCAATTCCACACTTAATCCCAAAGAAAAACTCAACGCCATCACCAATGTGGCTTTGCGGTCGATGGTCTGGGCTGCGATAATGCGGATTCCGGCGGAAGCCACTGTGCCGAACATCAATAGCGTGGCACCGCCCAATACTGGTTCGGGCATCAAAGAGAACACCAGACCCACGGCAGGGAAAAGTCCCAGCAAAATAAGGAATCCTGCGATATAATATCCCACGTAACGGCTCGCCACTCCGGTCAACTGTATCATCCCGTTGTTTTGGGCAAAGACTGAGTTCGGGAAGGAATTGAATACTCCGGCCAACATGGAATTGAAACCATCGGCCAAAATTCCTCCGGAAGCCCGTTTCACAAACGTCTTTCCCTCTACCGGCTCTCCCGAGATGAGTGAATTGGCCATGATGTCACCGTAGGCTTCAATCGCCGTAATCAAATACACCAGTCCCAAAGCGATAAAAGCCGACCAGTCAAAAGACAAGCCGTATTTAAAAGGAATAGGTATATTAAACCCTCCATAACTCTGCACCGAAGAAAAGTCCACCAAACCCATACACCAAGCCACCGCGTAACCGATGACCAACCCGATGACAATCGAACTCATACGCAGATAACGGTTCGAACTTCTGTTGAAGAAAATAATCAGCAACAAAACCAAAGCCGCCAGGCCGACATGTTCAAAGCTACCGAAAGTCCCATTGCTTTTGGCCACCGCACCGCCTCCGCAGGCCGTAATCCCCACTTTGATAAGACTCATACCAATCAGCGTCACGACAATACCGGAAACCAACGGCGTAATGATTTTACGGGTATATTTCAATAAGCGGCTAATCAACATTTCTACTGTCGAGGCCGCCATACAAGCCCCGAAAATAACGGGAAGACCTCCGGTCAACCCCGCAGAGATGATAGGACCGATGAAAGAAAAGCTCGTGCCCTGTATGCACAGCAATCCCGTACCGATACCTCCGATTCGCCTACATTGTATAAACGTGGACACGCCGGAAGCAAACAATGCCATGGAAACCAAGAAACTGGTCGTCTCGATATCCAACTTCAAAGCCCCGGCGATGATGAGCGGCGGGGTGATGATAGCCACGAAAATGGCCAATAAATGCTGCAAGGCTGCAAATAAAGTTTCGCGCAAAGGCGGTTGGTCGTTCAACCCGTATATCAACTCTGCTTTTAATTCGGACTTGTTTGATTCTTCCATTGGTTTCTTCTTGTGTACGTTTGATTTATATGTAGAAAAATACCCTACCTTAATAATTTGGGCGCAAAGGTACGAAAAAAACAGTAAAGGAAGCAGGTCTGTTTCGCTTTCTCCTGACAATTAAGAGGCATTTCGAGCCAAATGTTAAAAAATCGAAGGCAAATTAGGTATTTTCGCTCCGTCGTTCGTCCTATATATAAAACGTGATTGGAATCGGTGTTACGGCCAACAGGTTCAGCCGTAACAGTCCGAAAAAGATTGAACCTTACTTTTTACTATTATGGAAAAAAACGACTTTTTTAAGGATTTGCCGCGCAGAGGGGCCAAGCATCTGTTGGCCACAATGGCGTGGGCTGCTTTTTGCACGGGAACTGTGTATGCACAAGAATGGATTGATGTGACAGACACTTACATCACCAATGCAGACTTCTCCACCGGTACGACGGACGGGTGGGACGCCGGGACTGCGCTTCCCGGCGTGAATGCCACATGGTTGAATGCAGAGTTCTTCCAGTCTTATAATTCTGCCTCGCAAAACGTGTTAGGGTTGAAAGCCGGTCATTACAAACTTACGGTACAAGGGTTCCACCGTGCAGGCGGAAATGATAATGGAGCGGCCTACAACGCCGGCACGGAAATTATCAATGCTTACCTGTTTGCAGGAAAGGATTCGGTGAAGCTGAAGTCCTTGTACAGCGAACCTGCAGATGCCAGTGTAGCCAACCAGTTAAACGGATGGCCCAACGGCATGGAAGGGCTGAACGCTTGGCTGACCAAATATCCCGAAAGCTATCTGAACGAGTTGACATTCACCGTACAACAAGACGGAAGAGGCATGCTTATGGGGATTGCATCCAATATAAATGCAGGCGGCACGTGGTCTTGTTGGGACAATTTCAAACTGTATTTCGAGGGAAGCGCGTTTGATGCCTTCTCCGTCAAAATCTCAAAATTGGAAACGCTGCGCGATTCGTTGGAAACTTTGGGTATAGCGTCCGCCTCCGAGTTGACCGCCCTTGTCGAACGGTACGGCAGCTACAATGAAAATACTCCGGAGACGGAAATCGCCGCTGCATCTGTTATCCTCGAAGAAAATACAGCCACAGCTTTTGGGCTTTGTACGAAGGGGGCTGAGTTGACAGCAAGCATGGCCAAAGCAACCGAACTGTTGGCGCAAATGGAAGATGGGACATATAATGTGACAGATGCCGTAAAGCAAGAATTGCAAGATGCTATCGGAACTGCGGAAGAGGTTCTGAAACTGTCCACAATGAAAGAAGTCACTGAAGCAATTGGCGATGGCATTACGGCCATGAACACGGCAACATCCAATGCCGTGGCTTACATCAGCCTAAGCTATTCATTACAGAAAGCCAAAGTATTGGCCGACCGTATCGGTGGACTGGCAGAGACGGAGGCTTATAAAAATGTAGCCGGAATGTTGTCTTCCACGGTATTGTCTTACGATGAGGTGGCCTTGGCCGTCCAAACACTTAATGCCGTGTGCTATGCGTCCATGACTCCCGATTTCCTTGCTACGGCATCTGATGACAATCCGGTAGAACTGACCAGTTTTATTGCCAACCCCAACGTATTCCAAACCGTATCGGAAACGACTCCGCCCTCGGGCTGGGATTGCTACAAAGGGGCTGCAGATGGCAAGTGGTACACTTCTACTGAAGGTACGGGTAATTCAGACCTGTTCTGCAACAGTTGGACGGGTTCACGTTTGAGCTCTTCCCGTTATGGGCAGTTGATAGGAGGGGATGAGGAAGGAAAAGTTAAGCTGCCCGACGGGTTGTACACCTTGAAAGCGGCCACTTATACGAGTGCCGGTGCTGCCAATGTGCATTTGTATGCCTCGACCGACAGTGTGGATTTTGCCTTTGCCGAGGCCAACGAGGATTGGGAGGTCTATGTAGATGCACGCGATGCATTGTCGACCACCACGGAAACGCAAGATTTCGAGGTGCGTGACGGGAAGCTTTATATAGGAATGGTCTGTGACGGCCCAACTGGAGGAAATGGACCGGCTTGGTATGCCGATAACTTCAGGCTTTATTACATCAAGAGCGATGTGACTTCCGCTTATCGCGATCGTTTGCAAGCACGTTTGGATACGGCACAAGCCCGGCACACCACGTTGTTGGGACTGGGCATAGACGATAGTGAGCAGTATGGCATTGCACTGGATCCGGAAGAAGGTTATCCTGCCATTATAGAATCCGGACAGAAAGAAGATATGGAGTTGGCTATCCGTGATCTGGACGAATTGAACGCGGAGGCAGACAGTATCATAGCCCATTATGAAGCTCTTTACCCTTTGTTGTCCAACGGGACAGTCCTGTACAACCAACTCAATGAGGGGCGTGTAGTGGCGCAACCAAAGGTTACGGCTGAATTTTCCGCGGCATTGGAGGATGCTACGGCATACTCGGAAAGAATGACTTGGGATAATTATCTGGACGAAGAGATGGTAAGGAAGACCGTCCTGCTGGATGGTACGATCAGGGCTTTGAAAGTGTCCATCGCGCTTTGTTTCCCGATGAGTAAGGCCAAAACGTTGGCAGACCAGATTGGTGGATTGACCGAAAGCGAAGCGTATAAAGACGTGGTGGCACTTTTGAAAAGCGATGAGATTGACCCAATCGATGCCGATGAATTCACGGAACTGTTGAAGATGGAATGTGTGGAAGCCATGACACCGGAAGTGATGGAAAAGGCTAAAGAGAATCCGTTGGACATGACGAGTTTCATTGTCAATCCGAACATTAACCAGAATGCGGTGGATGACAATAATACTCCTATTAATACGGTAGTCGAAGGTTGGGAATGTATAAGTACAGGCGATAGTCCAGCCCGCACATGGGATTTGAGTGGAGATACGTGGTTGTCCAGTTGGAGTTGGTCCGGTAATGCGGCTCATAACATTGCTTCTTCAACAGACTATCATCAGGTGTTGGGCAACTATGGGGCTCAGGAAAGCAAGGTGGCTTTGCCCGTTGGGGCTTATCGTGTGGAAGCTGCTACATGGTGTACGAAAAGCCCGGAACTCTTGCAACTTTATGCCTTGACGCGTCAGGTGTCTACTGAAATCGTCCCCGACATTAACCAAAACGACAGCATTGTTTATCTTTTCAGCGACAGTGTATATGCGGAAGCTGCTTTCAATGGCGAACTTGACGTATGGGATGTGGCACAGCACGCTTTGGAAACGACTACCTTTATACCGGAGGTCTATGTGGAAAATGGCACTTTGGTCATCGGTATCAAAGGAAGCGGTGTCATTACAGGCAATGCCCAATATTGGTTTGCCGATAATTTCCGCCTTTATTACGTAGGTCCGAACAAAGGCGACAATATCTCGGCTCCCGCCATGGATAACAATGACCTGATGAAAGAAGTGGATGTATATGACTTGTCCGGCCGGATGGTACGCAGACAAGTAAGGAAGTCCGAGGCTCTGCGCGGTCTACATAAGGGCATCTACATCCTGGACGGAAAGAAATATGTAGTGAAATAGAATAATCGACGATGAATTTATGAAAAAGTATGTTTCTCTTGTCTTGTTCTCTTTACTGAGCTGGGCCGTCTGTGCAAAATACTTTCCGAAAGTCATCCTTGCCGGAGACTATCCCGACCCCACCATCCTGCGCGACGGGAAGGATTACTACATGACGCATTCTCCTTTTTATTATGCGCCGGGCTTCCTCATCTGGCATTCCCAGGACTTGGAGCATTGGGAACCGGTATGCCGTGCCATGGCGCAATGGGAAGGCTCGGCCATGGCACCGGATTTGGTGAAGTATAATAATAGGTATTACATCTATTATCCGGCTGCCGGGACGAACTGGGTGATATGGGCGGACGACATCCGCGGGCCGTGGAGCGCACCGAAAGATTTGAAGGTGAACGGCATCGACCCCGGGCATGTGGCCGATGCGGATGGAAAACGTTACTTGTATCTCTCCGAAGGCAAAGTCGTGCAGCTCTCCGACGACGGATTGTCTACGGTGGGCGAGGTGAAAAAGGTCTACGACGGTTGGCCTTATCCCCGGAACTGGAGAACGGAAGGCATGTTTTTGGAATCTCCGAAACTGAACTACCACAACGGCTACTATTACCTCACGTCGGCCGAAGGCGGAACTGCCGGACCGGGCACCAGTCACATGGTCGTGACGGCACGCTCGAAAAGCGTACTCGGTCCGTGGGAGAACTCTCCGTTCAACCCGTTGGTGCACACTTACAGTGAAAGGGAAAGCTGGTGGTCCAGGGGGCACGGCACACTGATAGACGATGTAAACGGAAACTGGTGGGTGGTGTACCACGCATACGCCAAAGGTTACCATACTTTGGGGCGTCAAACTCTTATCGAACCGATCGAGTGGACACCGGACGGATGGTGTCGTGCCAAGTCCGCAGGCACGCTTCCCAAGGCAGAGGCTCCCATCCGCCACGGTCTGGAGCTTTCCGACGACTTCCAAGGAGCGAAACTGGGCCTGCAATGGACGTTCTGGAAAGAATATGCCCCGAAAGCCGTGAGCATCGAAAACCGGACACTGCGGCTGAAGGCTAAAGGCAATACTCCGGCAGACGGCCGTTTGTTGTTGGCTACCGCAGAAGACAAGAACTACGAAACCCAAGTTGAAGTCACGGTAGGGAAAAACAATACAGCCGGACTCCTGCTTTATTATAGCGAAAAAGCATACGCCGGACTGGTGTCGGACGGCAAGACATTCACCGTCTACCGGCACGCCGGACAAAAGACAGAAATGCCCAACACGTTAGGCAGACAGTTCACGGTACGGATAAAGAACCAAGGCAACCACGTCTCCATATCGGTTGGAAAGGACGGAAAGGAATGGACCACACTGGCCGAAGGCATAGATGTGTCCGGCATGCACCACAACGCCTACAAAGGGTTCTATGCCTTACGTATAGGGTTGGTTTCCATTGGGAAAGGTGAAGCCGCTTTCCGCCGGTTCCGTTATAAAAACGCCGTGCCACAGGAGAAAGACCTGAGTGCCTACCTGATGGTGTTCCACAAGGACGAAACGCACGGCCTTTACATGGCATTGAGCCGCGACGGATACACGTTCACGGCTCTGAACGACGGGGAACCCGTCTTGGCCGGCGATACGATTGCTTACCAAAGAGGGATACGCGACCCCTATATCTACCGTGGACCGGACGGTGCATTCTATTTGGCCATGACCGACCTCCATGTCTTTGCCCGCCGCGACGGCTACCGTGAAACGGAGTGGGAGCGCGACCGTAACATGTACGGTTGGGGAAACAATAAGGGATTGGTGCTGATGAAGTCGTGGGACTTGGTAAATTGGAAACGCGCCAACATCCGTTTCGACCAACTGACAGCCGGATTGAGTGAAATAGGTTGCGCATGGGCACCCGAAATTACCTACGACGAACGGGTGGGCAAACTGATGATTTACTACACCATGCGCTTCCGCAACGAACGCAACAAACTGTATTACGTGTACGTGAACGATGATTTCGACCGTATCGAGAGCCTGCCCCAACTGCTTTACGAATACCCAGACGAAACGGTTTCGGCCATCGACGGCGACATCACCAAAGTAGGGGATAAGTACCATCTTTTCTATGTGGCCCACGACGGACAGCCGGGTATCAAGCAGGCTGTTTCCGACCGTATCAGCGGAGACTACGAATACGATCCGCGTTGGTACGATTTTGAACCGAAATCTTGCGAGGCTCCCACGGTATGGAAACGCCTCGGAGAGGACAAATGGGTGCTGATGTACGATGTATATAGTATCACGCCGCACAATTTCGCCTTTACCGAAACGTCGGACTTCATCACATTTAAAAACTTGGGACGTTTCAACGAAGGAGTGATGAAATCCACGAATTTCAACGCTCCCAAGCATGGGGCCGTGGTGCATCTGACCACCGAGGAGGCCGACAAGCTTGAAGCTTACTGGAGCAAGAACAAACGGAAATACGTTTCCACGGCATCCATACAGAGGAACCCCTTGTTCCCCGGTTATTATGCCGACCCGGAAATATTGTATTCCGAGCAAACGCAAAAATACTACGTTTATCCCACAACGGACGGTATACCGGGATGGGGCGGCACGAGCTTCAAGGCTTTCTCGTCCGCCGACTTGAAAACGTGGAAAGAAGAGCGTGTCGTGTTGGATTTGAGACAGGTTTCATGGGCGAAAAAGAACGCATGGGCACCTTGCATCATCGAGAAAAAACAAACAGACGGCAGTTACAAGTATTATTTTTACTACACGGCGGAGAAGCAAGTGGGCGTGGCGGTAGCCGACCATCCGCTCGGCCCGTTCAAGGACAGCGGCCAACCGCTGATAGGGAAGGGACTTCCGGGCGGAATGAAACGCGGACAGAATATCGACCCGGACGTTTTCACCGACCCCGTGAGCGGCAAGACTTATTTGTACTGGGGCAACTATTACATGGCCGTGTGTGAACTGAACGACGACATGGTATCCGTCAAACCGAACACCACGAAGATACTCATCGACAACGACCGGCATTACAGTGAAGCGCCTTACGTCTTTTACCGCGACGGCTACTATTATTTCACATGGTCTAAAAACGACACGCGGAGCGCGGACTACGAAGTCCGTTATGTGCGCTCCAAGTCCCCCGTCGGCCCGATCGACCCGTCGGAAAGCCGGGTGGTAGTCTGCAAAAAGCCCGACCAAGGCATTTATGCCACAGGCCACCAGTCCTTCCTGCAAGTGCCCGGCACGGACGAATGGTACATCGTCTACCACCGCTTCAAGTTCCCCGACGGCATCACGATGGGGCGTGAAGCGGGTTATCACCGCGAAGTCTGCATGGACCGTGTGTTTTTTAATGAGGACGGCACAATAAAACAAGTCGTTCCAAGTCTATAATAAAGATAATATCCATTTGTATGAAAAAAACTATCTTTCCCATAGGGCTATTGGCAACTGTTTTCAGTGGTAATGTTTATGCACAGGACATGCCGGTAAGATTGACCGTGGATGCTTCACGGCAAATTGCCACGGTCAGCAAACTTTTCAACGGAACCAATATCGAAGACCTGAACAATCAGACCAATGGAGGTATTTTCAGCCAATTGCTCCATGGGGAGGCCTTCGAAGAAAATATTGATGTGGACTTTCTTAACCTTTCACGCGAAGATTACTCCAAGGTGTATGTCGTATTGGACGAAAGGCGGATTCCGCACCTGAAGTCGCAAACAGATATATACCATCGGATTACATGGAATAACCGGGAGGAAAAATATGATTTCAATTCGAAAGACATTTATGACACACGTCCGCTCAAACATCCCCGTATCATTTCAGGATGGCGGTTTCCGAGTCAGTTCCTGCCTTTCGACTCCTTGCCGGAAAACATACGGAAAACCATGTGGGAACGCATCAACGGCAACGAACAAATCTCGAAATATTGGAGCAAACAAGTGGACGGAAAGCCGTCTTATCGTTATGAGCTGATCCGCGACGGGAAGGCGTATATCGGGCGGCAAACTCAAGTGGTTTGTTTCGAGGGAGGTACGGGAGAAGTGGGACTTTCCAATCACGGCCTCTATCGGATGGGCATCCGTTTCGACCCAGGGAAAAATTACGAAGGCGTACTACGTGTCAGAACGGACAAGGCACAAAGCCTCTACGTGTCGCTTCGTGACGGTCAAGGCAAGGTGTTGGTCGAAAAATCCTGTGAGTTAAAAGGTGATGGTACTTACGAAAAAGTGGATTTTGAACTGGTTCCCACCACGGGAACTACCGACGGGAGTTTCTGCATTTCACTCAAGTCACCGGGGAAAGTTGAACTCGGCTTCGCTTTCCTCCAACCCGGCGAATGGGGACGTGTTAAAGGTTATCCGCTCCGTAAGATGTTCGTTGATGCTTTGAAACGCCAAGGCATAGCCGCCTTCCGGTATAACGGTTCCATGGTGGATGTGGGTGCAGATACCTATCTTTACCGTTGGAAAAAGATGCTCGGTCCTATTGACGGTCGTCGGGTGGCTTTCCGTAGCGGATTCAATATGTACTCTACACACAGCTTTGGGTTTGAAGAAATGTTGAAAGCCGCTGAGGCTGTCGGTGCTGAGGCTATTATCGGTCTTTGTATGGATGAAACAGCCGAGGACATTCGTGACTTTGTGGAATATGTGAATGGAGGTACGGATACCGAATGGGGGCGGGTGCGCGCCGGTTACGGTCATGCGGCACCATACGGATTGAAGTATATCCAAGTGGACAATGAACGGAAGCTTACGCGTGGCTATTTGGAATGCGTCAAAAAGTTTGCAGAAGCCGCATGGAAAGTCGATCCTGAAATGACCATCATGACTTCGCTGAACATCGGGGCGAACGGGTACCGACGTGGTACGCCTGAGTATGCCTTGGCTGCTGAATTGGCCGGATGGTTCATTGGCAAAGGGAAAGGCGAAAAACTGGCGTGGGATGCTCACTACGACGGCACCATCCCGTTTGCCGATTCCGGAGCCAAGTTTGAAAACACAATGGGCATTACCTTGCAACGGGAACTGGCCAAAGACTTCCCGGGCTTCAAGCTTGTCCTGACTCCGATGGAGGAAAATGGTGGGCGTTGTGATTGGTACAGGGGATTGGCGCATGCCCACAACTGGAACACGTTGCAACGCTACGGTGATTGTTTTCGTATGATAGGAACGGCCAATACTTTCCAACCCCACGGGCTCCACTACGACTGGAACCAAGGACGTATCCATTTTCTGGCCGATACGTTGTGGTTCCAACCTTCGGCTCACATCGACGAAATGATGATGAAAACATGGAAGCCGGATGTCGTGGCTACGGAAAGCAGCGATCCCGTGTTGGACATCACCGCCAAAACAGACTCTGGGAAAAAGGAACTGACACTGTATGTGGCCAATTTGGGAGACCGTCCACGTGAAGCCGTGTTAGACCTTCGTGGTTTCAACTTCAGGGGAAAGGCTGAGATACAAACTATCGGCGGTTGTGGACTGACTGAATACAACACTTACGACCGTAAGGAAAACGTGGTATTCAGAGCGTCTACGGGTAAGTTTTCGAGTAAGGGCACACGTTACACCTTCCCGAAATACTCCTATACAATCATAACATTGAAAAAATAAACCAACATTAACATGAATATTTCAAAGCTTTTAATAGGTATAGCCTTGGGGCAGTTTCTTGTCCATCCCGCACGGGCGGCACAACCCGATTCCGTATATGTTTTCCCTTATCCCACAACGAATGACAATGGGAGGCGCGGCATGCAGCTTATGTGGAGCGCGGACCGCACGTGTTGGAATGATGTAGCAGGAGGAATGGTATTCCTGAAGTGTGATTTCGGTCCTTGGAAACATGCGTACCGTCCGCGGTTGGTGCAAGACCGGGCAGATGGGCTGTGGCATTGTTTTTGGGATTTGACACCGGACGGTAGTGCAATGGGTTGCGCTTCCTCAAGCGACCTGATACGATGGACTCCACAAGAGTTTTTCATGTCTGGCGAGCAATCCCGTCATGAGGTGAAAGACGGCCGTATGCCAGTGGCTGACACGGTGCAAGTCGGCGACAAGACGATCGCGGGATATGCCCTGAAAGTGCCTTACCGTATGGTTGAGGGGTTGGAACGCCATGGCATATACCGTTCCGCCCTCAATGCCCAGAGGGGCGAGCGTGCCGAGCACGACGCGGCCCGGTTTGCCGGACTGCAAACGGTCAATGCGCGGATTACCGTGGACGAAGGCCGGGCGAAACCCATCAGTGAGAACCTGATTGGCGTGTTCTTTGAAGACTTGAATTACGCAGCCGACGGCGGACTGTATGCCGAGCTGGTGCAGAACCGGGATTTCGAATACTCCGAAGCCGACGGCAACAAGGACCGGAACTGGAACAGCCGCTACGCGTGGAGCGTGGAGGGCGAGGGCATGGCATTCGACGTGTCTACGGATCAGCCCGTCCATCCCAACAATCCCCATTACGCCGTGCTCGACGTGGCGCAGCCCGGCGGCGGCTTCACGAATACGGGATTCGACGGCATCGCGGTGAAGGAAGGCGAGAAGTACGACTTTTCGCTTTTCACCCGTACGCCGGACGGCAAGGGAGGCGGAAAGGCCGTGGTACGTCTGGTCGACCCACAGGGAAAGACCGTGGCCGAGACCACCGTCAAGCTGTCCTCCAAAACCTGGAAGAAACGGGAAGCTGTGCTGAAAGCCACGGCCACCGTCGCGCAGGCCCGGCTCGTCATCATCCCGCAGTCTGCCGGACGGTATGCCCTCGACATGATTTCACTGTTCCCTCAAAAGACGTTCAAGGGACGGAAGAACGGGCTTCGCGCCGACTTGGCGCAGGCCATTGCCGACATCCGTCCGCGTTTCGTCCGCTTCCCCGGCGGATGTCTGGCCCACGGGGACGGGGTGGACAACATCTATCATTGGAAAGAGACCATCGGCCCGTTGGAAGCCCGAAAACCGGCGGCCAACATCTGGCGTTACCACCAGACGCGCGGTTTGGGCTACTTCGAGTATTTCCAGTTCTGCGAGGACATCGGTGCCGAACCGCTGCCGGTCGTGGCCGCAGGCGTGCCTTGCCAGAACTCCGGTATCGGAGGCCCGAGCCATCACTCTAAAGATATTGTGACAAGCCTTGGGCAACAGGGCGGCATCCCGATGGAGGAGATGGGGCAGTACATACAGGACGTGCTCGACCTGATTGAATATGCCAACGGTGATGCCAAAACCACACGGTGGGGACGCGAACGGGCCAAGGCCGGACATCCCGAACCGTTCAACCTGAAATACATCGGACTGGGCAACGAAGACCTCATCAGCCGCGTGTTCACGGAACGGTTTACGATGATTTATGAAGCCATCCAGGCCAAATATCCCGACATCGTAGTCATCGGCACGACGGGGCCGTTCAGCGAGGGGACAGACTATGAAGAAGGATGGGCTTTGGCCGACCGTTTGAAACTGCCCATGGTGGACGAGCATAATTACAACACGCCGGGATGGTTCATTTACAACCAAGATTACTACGACCATTATGACCGACATAAGTCCAAGGTCTACTTGGGGGAATATGCGGCCCATGCCCCGGGACGTCCGAGCAATATCGAGACGGGATTGGCAGCGGCTTTGTTCCTGACTTCGGTAGAGCGCAACGGCGATGTGGTGAGCATGACATCATACGCTCCGCTCTTGGCCAAGGAAGGGCGTACGCAATGGAGGCCGGATTTGATTTACTTCAACAACACGGAAGTGAAACCCACTGTGGATTATTACGTGCAGCAAATGTACGGGCAGCATGCCGGAAATAAGTACCTGCCCTCTACGCTGACGGTGGATAACCGGCGGCATGATGTGCGTAGCCGCGTGGGCGTTTCCGTGGTGAAAGACGGCGAAAGCGGTGACCTTATCGTGAAATTGGTGAACCTGCTCCCGGTGGCGGTCAAAACGGATGTGGAAATCCCGTCGCTGGCCGGACATCAAGCCGTAGGGCAGAAGACCGTCCTTTCGGGTCGCCCGTCCGACACGAATGCCGTACCGGTGGAAAGCGCAATGGAAATAGAGGAGAAGTTCCCCTATGAAATGCCGGCCTATTCCTTCACGGTTATCAGGATAAAACGCGAATGTAAGTAGATGTCTCGATAACAAAAGGGATAAGACAGAAGAACAAAAGAACAAAAGGCTGCGCAAGCCAAAATATTTTGTTCTTTTGTTCTTCTGTCTCATTTTATCGTTTTGTCAATCTGTCAATCCCACCCTTACGAGAATCGCGTATTTGCCCTTTGGTCCGAAGCCGGAAATAAATAAGGCATTCTCGCGAGGGCGGGATTTTAACTTGCTGTAAGCATAGACTTGTTTTTACTTTCTTTCTGTCCGGCAGCAAGGAAATAGATGCGGAAGGAAACGGTCGGCCTGTCAGCCGGACGCGAATATCCAGAACACTTTGATTCCATTTTTGCGAGACGTATTTTCTTCAGATAGCGTCTGAAGCCCCCCTCAAAGGGCATTTTCCTGCCTCTTTCAGCCTCCGGATTCCCTTTTCGGAAGAGTTTGGGCGCACAACGTGCTGAGAATGAAAAATCGCTTTCAGCCGAACGATTTACCGTTCGGCTGAGAAAAAAGCACGAATATGCAGGATTTATGCCATAATATTGTATTTATACCGTATAAATATACAGAAAAAAGACCTGAAAAGCCCTTTTTCTCTTATTCTTGAAATACGGGAATTCCGGAAAAACTGTCTTTTTGACAGCTTAAAGTCCTCTAAAACGTACAAATGTAAGTCCCTCCAAACACTTCACCCATATCTGAAGTATTCCTTTTGCAACTGCGTCTTAATATCCTTGCGTGCCAATAAGATATGCTGTTCCACGGTACGCTTTGAAACAGACAGCTCACGGGCGATCTCGGAAGGGGCGAGGTTTTCAAAAAAGGACAGGCAATACGCCTTGCGCCGCTTTTCCGGCAGGGCAAACACCAAACGGTCGAACATCAGTTTCAATTCCTTGAAAGATACTTTTTCCTCCGTCGTGTCTTGCAAGGCCTCCTGCGTGTAAAACAGTTCGCCCCACACGTCATTTTCCTTGCGGTATCTTCGTTGGCGGTCGGCCATCAGGTTACGTGCCACCTTGTAAGCCAAGGACACCACAGCCTCCGGACTTATGAAATCCTTATGCTTCCACAGTCTCTCAAACACATCCTGCACCACATCTTCCGCCTCGTCGGGGCGATCGATGCGGGATGCGATATAATGCTTCAAAGCCTCCTTTTGCCGTACGTAACACGCGGCCAGTCCTTTTTCGTCGTTTCTTGCTTCCATGGCACATCGTTTGATTTCTACCACAAAAGTAGCCTAACGGAAGGCGATGGAATGGGATGATTTCAGCCGATTGTTACGTCATTTTGCGCCTTTCCTTCTTTTTCCCTGAACTGTGTCGGCGTCATGCCGAACTCTTCCTTGAAATGCAGGTTGAAATACTTGATGGTGTTGAATCCCGTGAGGTCGGCTATTTCGTTCACGCTGCATGTGGTGGACTTCAGCAACTGGGCTGCCCGTTTCAGCCGGATGGAACGGATGAACTGCAAGGGCGTGACGTTGACAATGGCCTGCATTTTGCGGTTCAACTGGGTCTTGCTCATCCCCACGTCCAAGCTCAAGTCGCCCACGGAGTATTCCGGATTACTAATGTTCTTCTTGACGGCCTCCAAGGCTTTCTCCATCAGCTTCTCGTCTATCGAAGTCGTGGTGATGGCCTCGAAAGACACGTCGATGGACTTGCGGAACATCTTTTGCCGCCGTTCTTTCTGCTCGATGAGTTGGCGGATGCGCACTTGCAGCATTTCCCAGTTGAACGGTTTCGAGATATAAGAATCCGCTCCTGCTTCGTATCCCCCGATGCGCGAATCATCGGAACTGCGGGCCGTAAGCAGGATGAACGGGATATGTGAGGTCTGTATGTCGCCTTTCAGCCTGCGGCACAGTTCCATGCCGTCCATGCGGGGCATCATCAGGTCGGACACAATCAAGTCCGGCAACTCCGTCCGTGCCGCCTGTTCGCCCTCCACGCCGTCGCACGCTTCCACCACACAAAAGTCCTTTTGCAGTTGCTCCACCAGGAAATGACGGAATTCGTCGTGATCCTCCACCACCAGAATCTTCTTCCGTCCCGTCTCCGTGGGCGGCATGTCGTGGATTTCACTCTCTTCGTCCCGGTATTCCGCCTTTTCTTCTGCCGCAGGTGCCGTTCCTCCGCCATGCAGGTCGGTCGGGATATACAGGGTGAAGGCCGTGCCTTCTCCCGTCCGGCTTTCCACCGTGACCTTTCCTTCATGCAGTTTGGCGTACTCGCGCACCAGATGGAGACCTATGCCGCTGCCTTGTCCGGCCGGTTGTCCCTCCATGGCAGTCTGATAGAAACGGTCGAAAACGAAGGGCAAATCCTTTTCCGCAATGCCGCATCCGGTGTCTTCCACCCTGACCTCCGCATACGGCCGTCCGTCTTCCGATACCTTCTCCAACGTGACCCGTACCTGTCCGTGCGCGGAGGTGAATTTGAAGGCATTGGAAAGCAGGTTGTTGAGCATCTTATACATCTTGTCGGAATCGTAATTCATGAAAAGACGTTCCACCTTAGGCTCGAAGGAAAGTTCTATCTCACGGCTTGCCGCCAAGTCGGTGAACTGCCTGACTGCTTCTTCCAAGAAAAAGACCATGTCGTTCATCTTCAACCTGAGACGCTCGCCCTTCATTTCCAATTTACGGAAATCGAGCAACTGGTTTACCAGATTGAGCAGACGGCGCGCATTATTGTAAATAGGTTCCAACTTCTTTTTCAGCTCCGGTTCGCCCGTATCGTGGATGAGTGCCCCCAAAGGCGTAAGAATCAAGGTGAGGGGAGTGCGGAACTCATGGCTGATGTTCGTGAAGAAGCGGAACTTCATCTGGTCGAGCTCTTCGCGCTGTATCCGTTCGTTGGCTTCTTGAGCCATCCGGATTTTGAGCTGTGCCCGCCTCCGGAACCTTCTCCACGACCAGACCATCAAACCGGCAGCCAGCACGACGTACACCGCGATGGCCCATGCCGTCGCCCAAAACGGTGGCGCAATGGTAATGGTTATTTCGGCCGGTGTCTTCCCCCAAATCTTGTCCCCGTTGGCGGTGTAGACCACGAATTTGTACTCGCCGGGCTGTAATCCGGTATAGGTGGCGCGTCCGCTCCCGTCGGCCACCACCTCGTTCCACTCCTTATCGTAATTCAGCAGTTTATACTTATAGTAAGTGTGCGAAGGGTTGACATAATTCAGGCCTGAAAATTCTATCATGACGAAATTCTCGTCGTGACGGAGCCGGATTTCCGACGTTCGGTCCACGGTCTGCGTCAGAATCACATGCCCGTTGTATGCCTCATTCACTTTCAACGGGTTGTTGAACAGATAGAAACGGGTGAAGACGGGATGGTTGTCGCTTCGGTCGTATCGGATTTCCGAAGGATTGAAATAATTGAATCCGTGGGCCCCGCCGAAGAACAAGAGCCCGGACCGAGTTTTCAAAGCCGCATTCTCATAAAACTTGCCGCCTTGCAACCCGTCGGTTTCCCCATAGCTCACCACGGAAAATCCTTTCCCGGCAGGGTCTTCACGAGGTGCGATTTTACAAAGTCCGTTCAACGTGGAAGCCCATACCATTCCTTCGTTGTCCTCCAACAAGGCCGTGACGGCATTGTTGGGCAGTCCGTCAGACTCGGTCAGCACCGTGGCCTCCTTGTGGCGAGGGTCAAACACCAAGATGCCGTCTTCCGTCCCGAACCATTCCACGCCGTGGCGGTCTTTCAGCATGCAGAAATATTTGGTGTCGGCATACCGCTGTTCTTTCAGAAAAGCCGGAATCCACACGCTGTCTTTCTGCGTGTCGTAATAGTAGATGCCGCTGTTGCCCAAAGCGGCGAACGTATGGCCGTCCACCGGATAGAAGGCATGAACCACGGCGTATGAACGGAGTTCGGGATGACGGTCGTGCAACATATAGGCAATCTTCCCCGTGGCCGGATCGAAACGTCCGACCCCGCCGGTCACACTGGCCCAATAACGGCCTTCGCTGTCTTCATACAAAGCACGGGATATGTTCTGGTTAGGGTCTTGTTCCCAATTCACCGTAGAACGGAGAAGGTTGCGGACCTGTCCGCCCTCGATGCAATAAAAACCGTGAAGGAAGGTACCCACCCATATACGTCCGCCCTTGTCCTTAAAAACGGAAAGGCAAATGTCATTCGGTTCGGCCTTGAATACTTGCTCCATCGCACCGGTAGACGGCCGGAAACGGAAGAGGCCGAAAACGCCTCCGATAAGTACAGACCCGTCGGCATCCTCCAGAAAGCACCGGATGCTCTCGCTGGTGACGGACGAATAGCGGTTCACGGTGTGACCGAGAGAGAACTTCTGCATGCTGGGATGGTAATAACACAAGCCCTGAAAGAGGGTGCCCACCCATATACCCCCGTTCCGGTCGGAAAATACCGTATAAATATCGTTTTCCAATGTCCCTCCGTCGGTCAGTTCCAGTGCAGGAAGTGTGGTTGCCTCGAACGTCCGGGCATCGATGATGCGGAGGCCGGATTTGGACGTGCCGACCCACACATTGCCGTCCCGGTCCAAATCCATGCACGTGAAGAAGTTGGAAAGTCCGCTTATGCCGCATGCCTCCTTCCAAGTGCGTTCCATACGATTGTAGAAGAATAGTCCGTTGTTGTACATCAGCCAGATGTTTCCCTGGGCATCCGGATGCAGGTATATGCGGTCGGTAAGCCTGTTGATGACATGCAGGAAACGTGTCTCTTGCGACACGAACTCGGCCGAAGAGTAGTCCCAGTAGCGAATCAGTCCGCTTTCATATACAATCCAACAGAGGTTCTTGTATTGCGTCATTTCCACCGGTACGCCGTATTTCCGGGTAAATTCACTGCCACCATCCTCTATGGTGCGCAAACGCCCCTGCTCCACGTCGTAGAAGGAGACGGTATTGTCTTCGGTCACGAACCAATAATTCTTGTAATCGTCTATAAACAGGTTCTTCAGCCGCCGGTTTATTCCCATGGAAGCCAACACCTCGGAGACGGAATAATCATACTGCCCGCTCTTCATGTCGAGCAAAAGCAGGTAGCCCAACTCTTTGAGCCACATCCGTCCTTCGCGGTCGTAATACTCTTTGGGCGGACGGTCGTATGCCCAAATGTATTTACGTGTCTTGTCGTACGGGAATCGGTCGAACGTGGCACCGTTGTAAATGTTCAGAATGAAACCAGTCTTGATGGCGATGCAACCTTCTTCCGTCATCGTCAGGCTGCGGATTTGTCCGTCCGAAAGTCCGTCCGAAGCATCGATAAGGCGGAATTTGTATTGACGGTCTTGTGCGTGGAGGCACGAGGCCAGCAACAGGAACAACATCGGAACGACTGTCCTTATGGCACGCTTTCCTGCTTTTCGTTTTACGGTATCCATGGCTTTTCTTTCAAATAACAAATGATGATTAGACAAAGATAGGCAATCGGCACCACTTGACGTAGGATATTTTGGTTCAAAATATAGGTTGTTTTGTTGCATCGTACTGAATCAGCCGTCTTTTTCGGACATTTTCCCATACGCCGTGGCTGAAAAGCAGCCTTCAGGCTCATTTGGTTCAGAACGACATAAAAGATGCTTTTTTTCATCCGTCCCCGTACGGTATTTACCTGCTAACTTTGCCACGGTTCATTAAAAACATTTACCATGAAGAAAAGATACTTGATAGTCATGACGCTGTGCAGTTCGTTATGGCTGAATGCACAAAACTTCATCCATCCCGGCATGTTGCATACGCAGGCCGACCTGGACCGGACAAAAGCCAAGGTAGAAGCCGGCGAGGAGCCTTGGGCTTCCGCTTACAGGAAACTGCTGACCAGCCCGCATGTCAGTTTGGACTGGAAGGCTGCTCCGGTCGAGAAAATCGTACGCGGAGGCCGGACGATTTGGGAACCCGACCCGGACAATTACCAGTCGGCTTACAGGGATGCCGCCACGGCTTACCAATGTGCGTTGGTCTGGCACATATCCGGCGATAAGGCGTATGCGGACAAGTCCGTCCAAATCCTTAATGCTTGGGCCAAGACCTGCAAGAAGGTGAGCGGAGACACGAATGCCTGTCTGGCATACGGGCTGTATGGCTACCAGTTTGCCAACGCTGCCGAATTGATGCGCGACTATCCGGGATGGGATGCCACGGACTTCGGACGATTCAAAGAATGGATGCTGAAAGTGTGGTACCACGGGGTAATCGGTTTCCTGCAAGGACGCAACGGGACACAAGACGACCATTATTGGTCGAATTGGGGCTTGTGCAACGTGCTGTGTGCGATGAGCATCGGTATCTTGTGCGACGATGTCTTCATCTACAACCAAGCCACGGAGTATTATAAGTATATGGAAGACCACCGTTATGGCGAGTCGCTGCATCATTTGGTCTGGAAACTTCATCCGGACGAACGCGGCCCCTTCGGCTACTTCGGGCAGATGCAGGAATCCAACCGCGACCAAGGACATGCCGCCATGGCGCTTGCATTGGCCGCAGACCTTTGCGGCACGGGGCGAAACCAAGGCGATGACTTTTATGCCCTGAAGGACGACCGTATCGTATGTGGGTTTGAATACGTCAACGCCTATAATTCCGGAGTGAACGACTTGCCGAACAGTCCTTATACGAATTGCGACGGGACTTTCATGAGAATGGGAGACGGAGGACGGGGAACCAACCGTCCGGCTCAAGCCCGTATCGTGAATTACTATGAAAACATACGAGGCATAGAGGTGCCTTACTCCAGAAAGATGCTCGAAATGAACGAAAACGGCATAGACGCAGGAGGCGGATTCGGCGGAGGGAACAGCGGCGGATACGACCATTTGGGTTTCAGTACCCTGATGTGTACGCTCGACCCGTTGGAGGACAAGACTAAAGTCCCCACGGTCCTGAGTGGAAAAATCGCGTATGAAGGTCGTGAAATCGACCGGCCTGACGTGAACTGTATCCCCAAAGGAGCGACCGTGACCCTGACGGCCCTATTGCCGGACGGAGAAACGGATACCGGTAAATGGGCATGGGACGATGATCCGGCATGCACTTCTTCCACACGTGACATCGTGTTGGACACTTCGCGTACCTTCCGTGTGCATTATACCAATGAAAAAGGCGTGAGCAACACGCAGTTGTTCGCCCTTCATGTGGAAGGGGAGGGATGGACCGGTAACTTTACTCCTTATTATAAAATGAACGGTACCACGGGAACAGACACGCTGATTTACGTGAAGAAATATGATGAACTGACATTTGGGATGGAGTATATTGATACTCCTGTGCGTGAATGGAAGTGGGAAAAAAGTACCAATGGGCAGAATTGGAATGCACTGAGCCACAACGAAAATCTGATGACGCTGCCGAGCGTTTCATCGAATGCTTATTACCGGGTGACAATGACCAATCAGGCCGGTGCCCGATTACAACAAACGTTCCGCGTGGAGGTGTCGGAAATAGACCCGTTCATTGCGTATGGCGACGGTAAAAACTATAGCGGGACGACCTTGGCCGTGCCACGCCACACAGCCGTGTCTTTGTACGCCTCGCCGAACTCCCTGCTCGCCCAATCAGCCAACTCCACGCGCGTTTACAAGTGGATACTCGACAAAGACACCATACAAGCCGACACATTGACTTTCCACCTGAACGATTTGGGCGGAAAAGTGGCCGATCTGAACGATACTTTGTGTGTCGGAGTGTTGGACACCTGCATGGAATACACGTTGATGTTCCACCGCGTTTCACAAACAGGCTCGAAAGCCGAAACTGTTTTGCACTTCAACCTGCCGGTATATGAGACCAATACGCTCGAACCGCAAGCCAAAGACAGTTTTTATATTAAAGACCCGCAAACAGGCCGGTATTTGAGGAATACGGATGCTACGTTCACCGGTCTGGACGAAACCGACGACCAGTCTTTTTTGTGGAGGATACGTCCCATGCCACTTTATGGCGACCGTTACATGTTTGTCAGCCAAACGGATAACAATAAACATTTGTCTGACGAGGGGACACTGACTACAAAGAATGATTATTCCAAACATTCCTTCAATCTCTTCCGCAAATATTCGGATGAAGACCTGTATGCCATCGGTCTTTCTTCGACCGCAGGCTCTGGTTTTCTCAAAACCGATGCCGACGATCCGGCCTTAAGCGTAACTAAAGGAAGCGTGTTTTCGGAATTTCCTTTCGTCATAATCCGGAAAGTACAACCGGACGACCCTGACGGCATCAAAGACTGTCGGAACGAAACAGAGTATACCGTAAATCCCATCGTCAGCTATTCCTGCCACGGGCAAGAGTTGTATTTGAAAAGCAAAGAAGCCGGAATATTACGTATTTACTCGTTATCCGGCGTGCTTCTGCAAACGGAAACCTGCGGAATGGGGGACAACCATATACGTCTCCTCTCTCGGAACAAAGGGATATGTATCGGATTATACGCTACTTCTACGGGCAAACGCCAATCCATTAAAATTACAAGAAATAGCGTCATATAGAAAAATTGTTCATAAGTTGCCCGCATCAAACTGATGCGGTAGGTATGAGTTTTGCCCCTAAGGTAGAGATTGTTTTCAGATAATAACGACAAAAAACGACCGATTCCCTTATGAACATACATAAAGAAATAGACCTGCGCATCCATTGCACAGGTCTATTTCTTTAATTATTACAATCAAATGGATTTGAATCAATCTTCGAGAGCCGCCTGCGCCCCTATGAAATCTCTTTGATTATCAAAAGTTTAGACCGTTTAGTGTATGTGCAGTGTATGCTTTTTCCGTACACACTTGGAAAACGCTTTTTCCACAAGGCCTATTTTCGATAACAGCGGCTATGGCAGCAATTCAGAACTTACATTCAACACTTTACACAGTTGGTGTATGCGTAGTGTATGCCTGGAAATCGAATAAAAGCAGGTGTTTCACCTACCTTTTTGCCTAATTATGGGGATGGGCAGGTGTGCTCAAATGCACAGGCTCATTCACCATTGATACAAGTTTATTCAAAGGCAAAGTTAATCATTAAATATTAAATATCAATATGTTATGCAGACATTTTAGTGTTGTATTGCCTTATAGTTCAAAAAAATAATATGTACACATTACGAGGGTGACAGCGTTGACAAAGTTCAATCTATTGTGTTTCAATCATATCAATCCCAAAACCTGCGTTGACAAACGTTGACAAGCGTTGACAGAATCAAGTCCTAACCAAAAATTTGGAGTCATTGGTTGACAAATCACGAACTATATATTCTATTCTTACTTTTCTTAAAAAGAAGGAATATATTGTATTACAGACACTTCCGCACACTCTTCCGAAGCCGATTTAGGGCTGTCACCTTTGTCAACGCTGTCAACCCTGAAATATATGCCTTTTTCTATCCGGGAAAAACGCATAACCCTTTTTATGCTTCGTCAATGGAACAAATCGCTACACGAAAAGAATAGGTGTCCCTCAAATTCCTACAAATTCCCATGATTTCCCACATTATCCCATGTTTAACCTATGAGAATGTAATAATATGCTCTATACTTTTACAGCTTCAAATAATTACTGGTTATGGATATACAAAAGATTCTATGGAAAGTCATCCCCGATGGCATGTATACAGTGAGAGAAGCTGCTCGTTATCTTGGTGTACATCGATGCACCATTTATGCCTATATCAAACATTCAGAAAAGCCTTTGTCGTTTTTGAAGCATAATCAAAAGATGATGTTTCAAGGTACGGATTTGATTGCCTATAAAGCTGGTGGTCTTCCAAAGAGAGGGCGCAAGAGTAAATCTACGAAAAGGAGCCAATACCCATCGCTGAATTTAGAAGATTAATGTTTAACCCAATAACAATGTTTGATACAATGGAATTGACTAAACCCATTTACGAGATTCATCAGAAGATGAAAGAAGCAGGTAGTGAAATTTACCGTAAAGCAATGACTGGAGAGCAATGCGCCAATCTGTTTGCGAAGCTTGACCGTAGCGACCCTGACATACACGAGTTGGTGAACCGCCATCAGTTTGCAACCGGAAATGACCGATATTCTGTGATGATGGATATTCTCACCAACATAGGATTGAAACCGCCTTATGCTTTCTACCGTTCACCAGTTAAGAACGACAGCCCTGATTATATCTTTGATAACGGGAATGTGGTGAAGAAAAGAATGAGAAGATAATTTGTTGAAAATGGGCGATACACCTACCAAAAGAAGTATCGCCCATTTATCTATTCAAGCTATTCTATCGAACAAAAACAATGAGCAAAAAACATATATGTCTAATATAACACATTGATGCTCAGTGATTATATATTCTATTACACAAATTCTATTGAACAAATAGCAATAAAGTGTCTGATAGAAAAATCTTAATCCTTAGAAACTAATTGATACTTAGTCCATCTATACGAACCCACTTTTTCAACAATGCCTTCTTCTATCAATTTGTTGAGCTGATATTTGATTCTACGTTCAGAAATCTCGCTTCCTATCCTTGTTTGAATATCAGCTAAAGAGGCACATTGATACAACTTCAAATCCTCAAGTATCAGTTCTTTTAACCGATAATCCTCAATGCGTTTCAATGAAGTTTGTCCTTTATATTCAGAGCCTTGCAGGATATTCGGATTCACACGATACTCAACCCCTCTTCCACGTACTGATGCGAAAACCACCATTTCATTTTTTAGTAGAGGTTGTAACCATGCCATCAAAGCATCCGAATCTTCCAATTCGAGGTACTTTTCAAGTTCACGAGCCGTCAAACTCTCATGTTGGGCTATCAAACCTAAGCAGATAGTCTGTTTTTGACGGAGATGATAATGTTCGCTTACATACTTCATGAAGTTGGCTACTTCTGCCTTGATAACTCTGCGGTTCACCCTTACCGTTACGAAATCATCACCTTCTTTGACGATAGGCAGTTGTTTGCCGTTCTGAAGCAGTATCTCGTAAATCTTATCGAAGCCCGACCCCTCCTTTTCCATGTAATGCAACGCATATAGCAAAGCGGTCATGTGTTCATTACGCTTTCTCGAACGATGCAGAATGTTGTCAGGAGTTACGCCCAAAGGCAAACGACCGGGATTGGTAATCTCAATATATTGGGGATGGATATTCAAAAAGATGTCGCCACGCGTGGTATAGGGTCTATGAGCTAAAGCGTTACAGACCAGTTCTCTAATAATATCCTTATCGTAAGCCGGAATGTTGCGGCGTTGAAGTTCGTCGCTAATCTCTTGGCTCTCCTTCCATTCTGGAACATCATTCCACACGTCATCAATTATTTCAATGGGCGATTTGGTATAGTCGGCCCACAGCCACTTATTCACCTTTTCGCCATATTCATCATACTTGATACATTGCAAGTTGGGTGCATTGGAGATTCTCCCTCTCTGTTTTTGATTACCGATGAAAAGGACACCTAGATTGGTCATGTAGTCACTATCTTCCGCTATTAGGAAGAAGTAGGCTAACAGTTCCCTGTCTGTTTTCTCTTTGCAGAAGTCCGATACCCGGTCGGAGGCACGCAAGCGAGTGAGTATGTCATGCAACTTCGCCTCATCAGCATCTTGCCACACATATTTCGTCACTTGGTCTTCCCAAGCAAACCCACTTTTGTCAGCCACAAGCCTGACCACATCATCTCCTGAGATTGGCACACTATTGTCGCCAATACGGACAAAGAGTTTTCCGGAAGTAGTGGATGCTACGGTATTAGGATTACGCAGAATTTTATACTTGATAGTCTGGCCCCCATTCTCATAAGTATACAATTCTCCAGTCGCTATAACACCTGCAGTAAGACCACTAACCTTATTCTCAAGTTTGGTAATCAAATCTTGTGCAATTCGCTGTTCTGGATTAGGCTCTATTTCCCAATCCTCTAAACCTATCTCCAAAGTGCCTCCTTGTGCATTACTGAATGCAACGGCATCCTTTGCTATCTCAGAGAAATCAGCCGTTTTGCCCGTGATAGAACGGATTGATTTTTTGTCGTATAATGAGTTTTCTTTCATACTTTTTATTCGTTTAATGTCACTTTCAGCCTCAAATGAAGTACATCTGACACTTTATCAAGGAACGCTTTCTTCATTGGATTATTACTATGCGTAATCAATAACCAACCATTACCAAGGTCTTTCTGACTTTTGCCATATTTCGCATCCCTTCTGTTGGAAATGACCGGTACTTTGTTAAACTTCAGTTTATGGTCTTCCACCACCTTACGCACTTCTGTCACACCTATCATCTTGACAACTTTTACCATTGTTTCCGCTGCCGTTTTCTCCGCAATCTCTGTGCCATCAGGGAATACTACAATCAGACTTCGAGCAGAACTACGTTGTATTTTATCATCTGTATGGAGCTGTTCATAGTTGGTGTGAGTTACTTCAGGGTCAAGTATCATCTCCTTAGCATCACCCAAATCGGCTGTAAAGTTACGCTTACGACTGAGATGTACGCTGAGCGGTTGCCCCGGTACATAATCCACTACCAACACCAACTCACGCTGCACAGGCTTCAGTGCAGGCTCAATAGTTTTGGTCAACACAGGAAGAATCTCTTTTTTGATGATTTCTTCTTCAAGCACGCTGGCCTTTTGTTCAAGGTCTTCATTAACAGGAAGTCCTTCTTTACGAAGGGTATCCATGGCTTTATATAGGTCGTTTAATCGTGACATAATGCTTTCATTGATTTAATATGATTATCAATATTTGCCTCAAACAGGCTACAATCTGTATATATGCGCAACAACGCATCGTCTATACTCAATCTATACTTATTGCAATAATGTCTTATCGCTTGGATTAGACTACCACATATAAATTGCGCTTTGTATGCATACAATTTAGTTTGATATGGAGAATAGACTGCATTGTGAGCTATTAAATTTCTAAGTCGATATATAAGCGTAATGTCATTACATACTTGATTCTTAGAACTTTTAAATCCATTACAATCCTTATAAAATTCATCAAGATGAATCAAATCACTTTTATATACTTCGTCATTAATCTCTTCTATGATATTGCCTAAATTACTAAAAAAATCAGCAAAATCAATCTTGTCCCCAACTTGTAAATTAAGTCTTGCCTTTTTTATTAAATCATTCGAAAAATCAAAGAAATTATCATTTTCCCGAGTGTTATAAATAAGGTATATATAATTATTCTTTGCTAATGAATAAAACAAATTACGAGATATAATCAAAGAACATAATATTCTAGAAAAATTCAGTGTATTGCGCTCCTTTTCATTTGGAATTATATTGGCTTTTATGGCATCATTTATTTTTAGAATACTTTCTATTGCTATCCAATTATATAATAATTTATCTTCCACATTGTTTGACTCAACAGCTTTTTTGTGCCAATGGGTGGCATTTGCTATTTTACGAAATGTATCATCATCTATTGATGTTGAAGAATCAAACTCCATTAGATAGTTTGGAAGATTATCTGACATTCGTGTGATATTATACGATTCAACGTTCCTATAAAAAGCAACGTGCGATATATCATCCTTTACCGATTCAGAAAAGCCACATTCCTTTCCATCTATTTCTACAACAGCAAATTGATTACTTATTGATATATTCCTTTCTGATTCAATATTTAGTGATAAAAAATCAATAATTCTATTCGCTATATCTTTAGCTTTATTTACGGATGAATGAAAGAAACGATGATTTATAGGTATTGCTATATTGACGAAATTCAATGACTCGTCCACATCTTCTATTTTACTAAGATGTCGTTCTTTTAAATATGTCGCTTTGTCAATAGAATATAGATGAATTCCTTGAATATGAAAATCAATACTTCCTTTAATACCTAAGAGTCTTAATATAACATGCCCTTCTCTTGATTGAGTATTAAGATGCCTCATTATATTATTGATATAATCATTAGCACTACGCTCTTCTATACGTTTACCGACCGCTTCATAATATAATTCTTTTGTACTAAAATCGTGAAGAGCCAATTCATAGAATGAATCGGCAGCCCAGATGATAGTACCTCCTTCAGCAACGCAAACATTATCTTCACTTATAAGTTCACCGATATCATTAACATCTATTCCAAGACAAATTAATTCTGTAATGAATAATTGAGTATAGATACAAATTTCTTGTTTTATTTCTTCTGACAGATTATCCTTTGAGTTTATTACATATATAACTTTTTCTGATAAAGAATTTAAGTAATCATATTCATTCATTGAATTAATAATATTCTCACATATCGATTTTACGTATAGTGGAGACTGTTCCCATTTATCAAATGCCAATATACACTGACTCTTGTATAAACTTGTAAATACTTTATCAGACTTTAAAATCTTGCCAAGAATATCCTTAAATAACTTCCTATTCTCAACATTCTTAAAGTTGTTATACTTGATTTCTGCAACAATATCATTAAGAATAAAATGGGGGCTGTCCAATTTTGTTTCATAATGTTTTAGGTCACACAATTCTTTTATGTAACTATCCCAGTATTTCAACCAAAACTTTAGTGGTGAATCTGTTGGGAATTTTAATATCTTTCGCAGATTATCATTCATAAAAACTATGCTTTATTGTATTCTTCTTCTGTTATTGAAGTTACCGGATCCACAATTATTATTTCATTGTAGGTCAGACCATATAGATGATAGACCAAACGGTCGATTTCTTGTTCATTTGCAGAAATATCAGCAGAAGGATCAAGACGTTTGGCGGCTAGTATGTTGTCTACTAAGGAGGCAATCTTTGCATTCTCTGTGCATGGAATACGCAATTGCTTAAGGTATTCTGCCTTAATTGCCAAATTAAGGTATTTGGTCGAAAACAAGTAATTCATCAACTTGGAGTTGAGCAAACCTAATATAAGTCTTAAGGATACATTCTTAGACTTTGGAATCAGAAAGTTGATTCCTTGGCTTGCATATACTCCCATATCATCTAAAGTGGCACATATTCTTACTTTTAATGATTCATTGCGAGTATTTTGAACAAGAATTTTCTCCCGTATATCCAATTCACTCTTGGCTCTTGGCCATTGCAATGAATACCAAGTAATAACACCTTTCTTAGCTTCTCTTCTTGTCTCAAGTTTATCCTTGAATTGTATAAGCCAAGCTCCAGTTCTAGGGTATCGTGAAATGTCAATATCATTGTTTAGATACAAAATTCTACGTTTTCTACTCCTCACTGCATATTTCTCAATATCCCTTCCATGACACAAAGGGTGAAGTAACTCTTTATCTATACCATTGTTAAGTGCATCTTCTTCGGAATCAAAAATGAATGCTGGGTTATTACCAGTTACTATGCCTTGGAATACCTTTACCAACGAATCAAGAGATACATAATGAGGATTAAATAGCTTATCAAATAGAGTTACAGTTGTTTTATCAGTAATGCTAATGATATTATTCTGATTTTTGAAAGAAGATGCCTTGACAGAATATGCCTGCGGATTACTAAAATCGAGAGCATTCTTAATGACAACATCATCAACTTTTGCTTTGCACAATCGCAAAATAGTAGTATCAACCGTAGGGCCATGAAAGACCTTACCACCAGTATAACATACTTCAGCCAACCAGTGATTGTCTAAAAATAGGTTTCTCAGCTTTTGAAATGAAAGATTGGAATGTACAACAGACGGAACGATAAATGAAACGCCCCCCTTACTAGAAGATAGCATCATCAATGCATGTTCAATAAATGCACTAAATAAGTCGGAACGCTTTACAAAGCAAGCAAATTGCTTTTGATAGCACTTCTTTTGCTCTTCCGGAATTTGTTGGATATTGACATAGGGTGGGTTACCGATAACAATATCAAACCCTCCCTCCTTAAACACATCATGAAAATAGGTGTGCCAAAGGAAAAAATCTGTGTTCGGGAGTTCAATCGTTTCTTGAATACCAGCCGCATTGATACATTGTTTGACAGTAAAGTCAATCTGAGCACGTAGCTTTCTCTTTTCCTCATTATCCGTGGCACGGAAATAGCTCTTCAAATGTTTTTCAAGTTCTTCTGCCCTTGTTGCTACAAACAAATCTTCGCTCTGAAGTAGACTTGAAAGGTCTAATCCTTTATAGCTTTCAATCAAAGAGTTACCCTGCATAATCTTATAATCCAAGTTAGGTAGAGGTTCCGGTTTTACTGAATCCACAACAAGTGCCAACCAAAAGCGAAGACGAGCGATGTCAACCGCACCTTGCTCAATATCCACACCATAGATATTGTTTTGAATAATCTCGCGCTTAATATGCCCACTTGTTTTCTCATCTGTATCTTCTATATTTTCATGGAGTACGCTGCGGCAAGCAAAAATCTCGTTCATCAATCCCATAGGGAATGCGCCCGAACCAATGGCAGGGTCGCACACCTTTACGTTGCGCAAATGCTTGTTCAGACGTTCGCAGGTCTTGATATCCTCTTGAAGTTTAGAAGTAAGTTGATGATTGTTGACCAACACCTTAATAGAGTCGGCATGCTTGACACCATTGTTAGAGCAGAGGTATGCAATCAAGCTCTCCTTGCACATATAGCGCACAATCTCCTTGGGCGTATAAAATGCGCCCTTGTCTTTGTTGTCTTCCAGCAAGTTCTCGAAAATCTTGCCCAACATTTCCGGGTCAACACCAATTTCTGCATCGTTGGGGTCGTTCTCATCAATGGTAAAGTTATACTGCAAGAAGAGGTTTAGCAAGTCGTGAAAGTACTTTTTGGGGAATCTCGATTGTGCCTTGTCCACCTCTTTTTGCTCAAAAAGCTCACCATTCAGGTAGGGCACTTTAACAGTGCCGATACCTTTGATGTTGGTGTCAAACACATCGCCCGGGCGAAGTATATTCAAGCAATTGAAGAACAAGGGTTCCAATACTTTATCCAAGAAGTCCTCTTTTTGTTCTTCTGTGGCATAATCGTAAAGATGCTGCATGAAATAAGGGTCGCCACCCGTCCAGTCGTCTCTATCTGTAGGCACACCCATCCAACCTTTCTTCTGGAGGAACTGTAGAAACACAATTCGTCCCATGAGGTTCTTCACATAGTCGCGAATAAATTTCCGGGTGTCCTCTTGGCTGTTCCATTGGGCAAATTCGGGGCCAAAGTAACGGCTATCATTTGCGTTTTGGTAAATAAAATCGCAGAACCGTTCGTAGTGTTCTTTATATAAGCCAAAGAACTCCTCGGTAAGTGCTTCAACTGAGAATGCTTTTTTCAGCACCTCGAAAGAAGGTCCTTCCGCACGAATCAGTGCAAAGCGTTCAAGTGCAGTGCGATAAAGATTGTCTTTTTCACCGAAGACAAAAGTAAATCGTTTAGCTGCTGTTGCTTCCCCCTTGATGTCGCTAACCAAAGACAAACGCCAATGCTCACCATCGGAGAAGACAGCAAGAGCAGCATCGAATTGCCCCCAGTTTGGATTAATAAAGGTGCGCACGAGGTTGCGTAAGCCAACTTTCTTACGAGCCACATTGCTATGGCCTATTTCGTAATAGAACAGACCAATACGATAGCTATCACTGGTATTAATAGCACCAATGTAGTAGCCTTTATCACAGTCGGCAGGGTCAGAGATAGCTTCTGCCGTAGTACGGAGTTCGTCCGCTTTGAAGAAATCCTTCAGTAGGGCGAACCACTTGTTATAGTCGAACTTTGCCTGAAACAAAGCTTTGAAATCTTCTTTTGAATAGTTCATATTTCAATCAGATAAAAGATTCAGAAATAATAATTTGAGGGTCACCGATGGCCACTTGGCAGCCTTCTTTTGTTTTATCTTGAGTGTTATACTCAGACACCAAGGAATCCAGTTTTGATTGCAAACGATACTCATCTTGCTTCATCTTCACCCTGTCATTTTTATACTCACGTGAAATCTCACGAATAATCCTTGGTAGCTTCTGATACACGCCGGCTGTTACAAAAGCCATCAGCGTGTCACAATGCTTTTTGAGAATAGCATCCTGAGAAATCTGCTTCAAGGTACGCAAGAATTTGTTGGCTTCTAGAGAAACCTTGTCAAGGTCAGTGCGAACAGCCGTATTGGTGTCAGCAACTTCCACAAAGTCACGGACATATTTCTCCAAAGCCTTGTTTACGTTCTTATAATGCGCTTCTTCGTTAGTAAAAGGCAATGGCTTCTCTTCGGGCTTGGCTCTCAAATAATCCACTGCTTCTAAAAAATCTATTACATGGACAGCACCATCTTTGACAAGATAGAACTCTGTCTTTACGTTGGATGAAACAAAAACAACCGTCTTTCCTGCACGCTTTTTATTCGTGCGGAGTACACGGCTCTTCATGGGAAGTGCCTTAATCTTATGGTACAACTTGCGGTCGCTATTGTATAGCTCACGGACTTCACGTAACAAGGCGATTTTCTTATCCACAGAGTCTTTTACCTTGCTGTCAAAGAGTTCGAATTGCTTCACAATTTCTTCCTTAGAATAAATCTGAGCATCCTCACCAAAGGCCGAATGAAAGCCTTGTAGCTTCACCAACGCATTGGCGTACAACTGAATTTCATGATCCCCCTGTTTGGAAGGGTAGAACATGTAGTTATAAATATTATCGGCTTTTGAACCGATACGATTCACACGACCAATACGCTGCATCAGTCTGGTTGCATTCCAAGGCGAATCATAGTTGATGATAACATTGGAACGATGTAAGTTGACACCTTCAGCCAGCACATCCGAAGTGATGATGATATTGTATTCTCGGCTATTCGTTTCATCATTGGCATCAAAGTTATGCTTGATACGTTCTTTCATGTTATTACGGTTCTTAGCCGTTACCATCAACACATCATCATAACCTAATTCATCTGTCAATCGTCCATAAAGATAGGTCAGCGTATCTACACTCTCAGAGAATATTACTAGCTTCTCTTCCGGATTCTTGCTCTTATCCAAGAAGTCTGGCTTCAGATGCACCTTAAACTCATCAAATTTAGGGTCTTCGTTTTCTTTAGACCAATCCTCGTTCAACATGTTAAGGAGCTTCACATCACTCTCTAACTTCTCACGGAAGGATGGATCAAAATCATCAGCCTTAAATAAGAACTCGCTTTCATTATATCCTTTGCTAATAGCAAATTCAATAATCTCATCCAGTTCCATATCTTTCATCATCAAGTCTTTGACATTGAGTTCAGGAGCAATGACAACCTTTTCCTCCTCGAACATCTTTATCATGTCTTGTGTAATACGCAATAGAGTGGCCAATGATTTTTTGAACGCATAAAACGAACTTTCCAACCGTTTCACCATATGAACACGATAGATACTTGCCAATGTCTGGGCTACATGAACTGCATTACCGAACTGATTACGTAACTCCGGCTTCAAGAACTCAATGGCACGATAGCGGGCATATTCAAGGTGTTCTGGATTTTCTTCATCAGACAGTGCAGCGAGCGTTTCAAAGAAACGCTTACTGGTGTTCTCGTCCATCTTATACTCCAACGGTACAGGTGGAAGTATCTTGGGGAATACGATGCCTTGCTCTTGAATATCATGAGCATAATCCGGATCATTCAAAATATTGTTTCGCGTTCGACGCACTGTAACCTTGTCGATTATTTTCTTACGAATGTTATCATAAAGTTTATCCACATCATCGGTTACATTACGTGTTTCACGCTCTTTCATCAGTTTCTTATAATCCATGATGAAAGGGGTAAAGAAAGCCTTTAAATTGGGCACACCATCAATGGTACAGTTTTGACTATTCTGAAACAGTAACAGTTGGTTGAGCAAATCCTCCGGACGATTATTCAAAGGGGTGGCAGAAAGTAACATCACTCGCTTCTGAGTACTACGAAGTAAGCCCGGATTACAGCAAGACGATTTGCAAATCTTCTGCAGTTCATCGTATTTGTTAGCACTGTCACTACGGAAACCATGTGCTTCATCCACTATAATAAGGTCAAACTCTTCTTTGTCCTTATATTGGTCTCTTCCATCAAGTACTTTGCTTAAACTGCCATTTGTAACAAATTGGGCATGTTTCTTTATTCCGAACAATTTGAAGGTACTTTTCCAGTTGTCTTCAAGCGCAGGAGGATAGACCACCAAAATTTGGGTATTCCTACCGTTCGCCTCACTATAACGTTTGGCTATCATGGTAGCAATCATGGTTTTTCCAAGACCTACAACATCTGCAAGAAAGCATCCATTGTGATCGATAAGCATCTGATATCCTTGAATTACAGCATCTTTCTGGTACTTCAAATCTTTTACGCCGTCTGGAAGTTGAATAGTGAAGTCATCCTCAACTTGATCACCAAAAGTATCGATAAGTACTTTGATAAACAGTTCATAAGGTGTTGGCTGATAGCCCAAATATGTTTTCTTCTTAAAGACATCAATATCATCGAGAGTTAGGGATACTCCTTCTTCCCACAATCTTTTGAACTCCTCATGACAATAGTCTACATCATCAAAATCCTTCATAGATACATTCAGCTCATATCTTGGAGGTTGAGTTAAGCCAAGTCCGGAATCAGAAATGTTTGAGGAGCCCATGATAACCCATCCATCTGTATTTTCATTATGGTTAGTGGGTAAACATAGGTAGAATTTAGCATGAAGATTCTTTGAGGCATGAATACGCATCTGCAAACGACCATCAGCTATATCTTGAATCATCGTAAGTATACCTTCTTCAACCTCAGGTGCATAACGTGCATTCTTTATATCCTCCACAAAATCTTGTTCATAGATATTTTTTGCTTTTTCTTCATCGGAGAGGAAGAGCAAAGCCTTATTGTGTTTACGGAAAATATCATCTATGTTAATGCCAACCAAAATCTTGATTTCTTTCACATCCTTTCCATCTCCTCCTTCCAATTCCTTGCGAAGTTTGAAATAGCCGGATGAACGAAAGAAACCGACAACAGCTAAGAATCTGTCGAAATTAGGCATATTCTGAGCTATTCCTCTCAATTTAGCAAAGAGAGAGTTACCTTCTGTATTATTAAAAAAACGAGTAGTTCCCATGCACTTAATTATTTATTTCCCTTTCTTCCTTATCGGTAATTAAGTCTTTCAAATCGACATTCAGTATCTTGCTTATCTCAGCGAGCGTATTCAAGCTCGGCTGCAATCTTTGGCTGCAATAAGCATTAACAGTACTAAAGTGACACCCCAACTGCTTAGCCAGCCAAGTTTGGGTTGTGCCTCAACTTTCAAGCACTTCCTTTATACGATTCAGCTTTTCCATATAAAAAAATATATTGATGATATGCAAATATAGCGCATTATTTTCTATAAGCAAAACTTTCATGGTTGGGAATGAACTCAATAACAAGTTTCATATTTACCTTTCGACTATGCATAATTATTCTTGAGAAATATTCGACTATTGTTTGCAACTCACCTGTTTTTTCAGAAACATCAGTATGGCGTATATTCAATTCTGGATAATACGGATTCCAATGTTTGGAAAATGACAAACCTATGTAGCACGTTTATGCAATCGTTGAACTTAAACGACTAATAGAACGGATTATCATAAGGTATATGAATCAAGAGGTATAAGATAGCAAGAATCTAAGTAGAGGAAGGCAAGCAAACAGAAGTACCTAAGTTTTTCGGAATACTAATACTTGCTTATCTTAGTAATCATCACTGACAAACCCATATACTTTGAATATCTTATTATAGTTATCTTCAAAATTATCCTTTGCTTATGGACAAAATGCGCTTTTATGTATCAAATTGCCTTGCAGGATTTGTCAAGCAAGTTGTACCTTTGTCATTACAAAGGTGACTTGCCGACTGCTGCGCATCGGAGCGATGTTATCGCAGTTTCGCCTTGCGAAAGTGTAATTGAAGTATCAACCTACTAAAGTTTTATGAAATGAAGAATAATCGAACAAAGAATTTCCAGATGCGGATTACCTCGGATGAATACGAATGGCTCAAGGAGAAATCTGCTTCCTACACATCTGTAACCCATTTTGTGCGTTCTGCACTGGCAGAATATTCAAACATCAACGCTAAACAAAAACTCGAACTCATCAATGAACTCGGTTTGTTTTATCGAAAAGTTCAAAACGAACTATCTTGGGCAGGCGGTAATCTGAATCAGACGGTCAAGCGAGCCAATGAGCTTTCGGTTGCCGGATTACTTGCGCCCAGCTACATCCAAAAGGTCTTGTTTCCCACTATTCAGAATATACAACACACTATAAACGGGATAAAAAGGGAACTAGATAAAGTTACAAAATTGGCAACAAAGCTCAGATAGCCTTAGGCTCATAATCTCATAAGCTATAACTATAACCCTTTGGATTTGTGAGCCAAGTATCTTTGAACACAATATTATTTCTATGTTTCGGTTATGTGTAACCAAAGTACCAAGATTCTAATGATTGTTCTATCAGAACAACCAAAATACAAAAGTTCGGAATATCCACTGCCTAAGTTCATTCCGTATCTTTGACACCGAGTGAACTCAGCCAAATATCTTTGGAATATGCAACTACGGATAAATCCTATCCGCCACCAAAGAAAGCAACTTTGAGGTTTAGCAAAAGCTACACGTCTCAGTTACCTACATTGATGGCGGTGTTTTGAATACTTTATACTTCACGAAAGGGAAAATAAATCGCTCAAATCAGAGTGCAGGAAAAAGCCGTGCCAATCATCGGACTAGCACGGCTCTCTTGGAAATTACGTAATATCAAAAGCCTTTTCCTTTGCTACGCTCATATACCACCTCCATTTGAGAATCGCAGTTAGTTAGCCTGAACTGAACATTACTACCATTAGGAATGTCTTTAGGGAATAATCCGGCAAGCTCCTTAATCACATCGTCAACGGTACAAAATCCCAAGTTGGTCAGTTCGCCTATTACCTTTCCCTTGAAGTAAGCACGACCATATATCATCATTTTCTTGGAGATACGGAACATTTTATTCTGGGGAGCATCAATATCCTTCGCCTTGCCCTGATTGCTCTTCTCATCACTGAAGAAGATAAAATCAATGACCTTTGCATTCAGTTTCCAAGCCGGAGTAAAGTCTATCTTCACATAGCCACGGGTGACATTAAGCCCTTGACTGTGATTCATGCCAAAAGCCACATCATACAGATTTGCATCACAATCGTTCTGTGCGATGGTTCCCCATGTATGCCTGAAGGTGTAGAAGCAATAATAGTCATCTTTCTTCATACCCATATCCTCACATATCTTACGGATGCCAATATTCACATTGGCATTGAAACTGTCCGAGTTCTTATAGCAGTGGTGGAAGTTGAAGAGGTATTCATCTGATTTGTCCTTTGAAAGATACTTATCGAAAACGGATTGTATGTAGGGCTCAATCCGCATTTCTATATAGGCTTCATCCCTCCGACTATGGCGAGTTTTTGCTCTTTTGTAGCAGATTTTCCCGTCATGGTAGTCTGTCTTTTTAAGCTCATACAGGTCTATCGAATTGATGCCACCGATGCAGAGTGACATTAAAGCAACATCTCTACCCAATTCGGGAGTGGAAGCTATCATCTTCGTATGAGGCAACGGGCGACCGAAGAACTCACGGCAAGCCTCGGCACTGATGCCACGTTGGGCTGTCGTGTCCGATTTGGGTATGGATATTTTCAGCCAAGGATTGAACTTGATGGGGAGTATACCACGTTCCTCATCATTCAGTTCTATCATGGCTTTCTTGAAAATTTGCCGGACACAAGTAGGGTACATCTCCTTGGCACGGCGGGTCTGGGAAAGGCTTTCAATCCATTTCCTCAAAACGGTAGTGGTCAATAAAGAAAACATGATTTGGTTTGTTCCGACATATCGTTCAAGATGGTTTACGGCAAGCCGATAATTCCTGGCTGTACGTGCATTACCCACTGACAAGCGGTTAATGAACTGGGTGGCATAGTCACTAAAACACACCTCATCACTAACGTGAGTGAGATACTCTATTAGTTCCATTACCGAATAGCGCGACACATCCTTACGGTTCATCATATCCGTGTACCGCAAAATCTCATGCGAACAATAGTCATTCACAAACGCATCCTTGATGTCGCCCGATTTCATGATTTGCTTGTCGGTAACAACTTTGTCGGTCTTGATGTAACCCATCCGTGAACGGTGGACAACACGAATGTACACCGGGTAAAAGCCATCGGCTCTCTTCTTTCTTACAACTGTCTTAAATGTAGTCATATACGTTTTGTTTTTTAGTGTATGCTTTGGTGTATGCGCCCGTACAAACAAGTGTATGCCCAAGTGTATGCAAACGCCGTTCATTTGGCTCATTTTATGCGGTCAAATGAACATACCGCTTAAAAGCAACTTAGGCTGTAACCTCCTTGTTATCGGAGGATTACAGCCTAAGCCTATAATTAGGAATCTATTCGATTATTCCTCTATTGCAGCCTGTGCCGCAGCAAGACGGGCAATAGGCACTCGGAAAGGAGAACAAGATGCATAGTCCATTCCTATTTTAGCACAGAACTTCACGGAAGAAGGTTCACCGCCATGCTCTCCGCAAATGCCGGTACGGATGTCCGGACGTACGCTGCGTCCCTTTTCCACTGCCATCTTAATGAGCTGGCCCACGCCGTTCTGGTCCAACACCTGGAAAGGATCTACTGTCAGAATCTTCTTTTCCAAATATACCGGCAAGAAGCTGGCAATATCATCACGTGAGTAACCGAATGTCATCTGTGTCAAGTCGTTCGTTCCGAAAGAGAAGTACTCGGCTTCCGAAGCGATACGGTTGGCCGTCAGAGCCGCACGAGGAGTCTCTATCATAGTACCGATTTCGAATTCCACTTCGATACCTTCTTCGGCGAAAACTTCTTTAGCCGTAGCCAAAATAACTTCTTTCTGCTGTTTCAACTCATAAAGAATGCCTACCAACGGTACCATGATTTCAGGTCTCGGGTCCTTACCTTCTTTCTTCAACTCGCAGGCTGCACCCAAAATGGCACGGGTCTGCATTTCGGTAATTTCCGGGAAAGTAATCCCCAAACGGCATCCACGATGACCCAACATCGGGTTGTTCTCGGCAAGGCTTTCCACACGTTTCTGAATTTCTTCCACACTGACACCCATCTCATCGGCCATCTTCTGTTGTCCCTTCAAGTCATGGGGCACAAATTCATGGAGTGGGGGATCGAGCAAACGAATGTTCACCGGACAGCCATCCATAGCGTTCAAAATGCCCTTGAAGTCACTCTTCTGATAAGGAAGCAGTTTGGCCAAAGCCTTTTTACGGCCTTCTACACTGTCTGCCAGAATCATTTCGCGCATGGCCACAATCTTCTGGTCTTCAAAGAACATGTGTTCCGTACGGGTCAAACCGATACCCTTTGCTCCGAAAGAACGAGCCACTTGCGCGTCGTGCGGCGTGTCGGCATTCGTCCGTACCTGAAGCTTCGTATATTTGTCACACAAATCCATCAGTGCCTTGAAGTCACCGGAGAGTTCAGCCGCTTTCGTCGGTATTTCTCCGGCATAGACTTGTCCCGTAGAACCGTTCAAGGAGATGTAATCGCCTTCTTTATATACAACGCCTTCGATCTCCACGGTCTTGTTCTTGTAGTTCACATTGATGGCACCGGCACCGGACACACAACATTTACCCATACCACGAGCCACTACGGCCGCATGGGAAGTCATACCTCCACGGGCTGTGAGAATACCTTCGGCTGCCGACATACCGGCCAAATCTTCGGGAGAGGTCTCGATACGTACCATAACCACCCGATGGCCGTCCTCACGCCATTTCTGGGCATCATCTGCGTGGAACACAATTTGTCCGCAAGCCGCCCCCGGAGACGCCGGCAACCCTTGTGTAATCACCTTGGCTTTCTTCAACGCATCTTTGTCAAACACGGGGTGGAGAAGCTCATCCAGTTTTTGAGGCTCGCAACGTTTCAATGCCGTTTTCTCGTCTATCAATCCTTCACGCACCAAGTCCATGGCGATTTTCACCATAGCTGTACCGGTACGTTTACCGTTGCGCGTCTGCAAGAACCAAAGTTTGCCATCCTGAACTGTAAACTCCATATCCTGCATATCGCGATAGTGGTTTTCCAATTTAGTCTGAATGGCATCGAGTTCTTTATAAATCTCAGGCATAGCCTCTTCCATCGAAGGATATTTGGCCGCACGTTCTTCCTCCGAGATACCTTGCAGGGCAGCCCAACGGCGTGAACCCTCTATCGTGATTTGTTGGGGTGTACGGATTCCGGCTACAACGTCCTCACCTTGGGCATTCACAAGGTACTCGCCGTTGAACAGGTTCTCACCAGTTGCGGCATCGCGGCTAAAACAAACACCCGTAGCCGACGTTTCGCCCATATTGCCAAATACCATGGCCATGACAGAAACCGCCGTACCCCATTCATCGGGTATGCCCTCCATCTTACGGTAAAGAATAGCACGTTCGTTCATCCAACTGCGGAATACGGCGCAGATGGCTCCCCAGAGTTGCTCCATCGGGTCGGTAGGGAAGTCATTTCCGGTCTGTTCCTTGATGGCTCTCTTAAAACGGGCCACCAAATCTTTCAACTCATCCACCGACAAATCCTTGTCCAACTCTATCCCGCGAATGGCTTTCACCTCGTCTATGATGGCTTCGAACGGATCGATATCTTCCTTATTCACCGGTTTCATTCCCAGCACCACGTCGCCGTACATCTGAACAAAGCGGCGGTAAGAATCGTACACGAAATGAGGATTACCCGTCTTACGTACCATTCCTTCGGCTACTTCATCATTCAAACCTAAGTTAAGAATGGTATCCATCATACCCGGCATGGAAGCCCGGGCACCGGAACGAACCGAGACCAGCAACGGATTCTCAGTGCTTCCGAACTTACTGTTCATCAAGTTTTCTACATGGGCCACCGCAGCATTGACCTCAGCTTGAAGTATTTCTACGATTTTCTCTTGCCCCACTTCATAGTATTCGTTGCAAACATCTGTTGCAATGGTAAAACCGGGAGGTACAGGTATACCGATAAGATTCATTTCGGCGAGATTAGCACCTTTGCCACCAAGTCTTTCTCTCATCTGGGCATTGCCCTCAGCCTGCCCGTTACCAAAAGTATAAACTCTTTTTTCACTCATTTTTCAAAGCTTGTTTTTGAATTAGTTAACAAAATGAATTAATGCAAAACTACTAAAAAAAAATGGGCTGCAAAAAGAAAAACGAGAAAAAATGCAAAAAAAATGCTACTTTTGTCCCCTGAAATCAAAATAAAAAACTAAATAAACTCATCGGATATGAGCCGAAAAAGAAAAGAATTCCCTATATTAGAGAATATTACAATTACGGATGTGGCAGCAGAGGGCAAAGCCCTGGCCCGTGTGGACGACATGGTGGTTTTCGTTCCCTTTGTCGTTCCCGGAGATGTGGTCGACCTGAAAATCCAGAAGAAAAAACATCATTATTGCGAAGCGACAGCCGTAAAGTTCCACCAATATTCTCCTCTTCGGGCCGTACCTTTCTGCCCGCATTTCGGAGTTTGCGGCGGTTGCAAGTGGCAGTGTCTCCCATATAAAGAGCAGCTCAAATACAAGCAACAGCAAGTTCTGGATAATCTTACCCGTATCGGTAAGGTAGAACTCAACGGCGTACAGCCGATATTGGGTTCCGTGAAAACGGAAGAATACCGGAACAAGCTGGAATTCGGTTTTTCAAACAAGAGATGGCTGACACCGGAAGAAATCGCATCCGGAAACGCATATACGCAGAACGGAGCCGTAGGATTCCACACCAGCGGTTCGTTCGACAAGATTTTACCCATCGAACAATGTCGTCTGATGGATGATATCAATAACCGTATCCGTAACGCCATCCGTGACTACGGGTACGAGCACCAGTTGACATTCCACGATCAGCGGGAACATGCCGGACTATTGCGCAACATGATGATTCGCAACTCCAATACGGGCGAACTGATGCTTCTTATGCAGTTCTGCATCACCAACGATACGGAAAAAGCTCAAGCCGAGGCATTGATGGGTTATCTGGCCGAAACATTCCCAGAGATTACCTCTTTATCATATGTAAACAACCTCAAATATAATGATACGATAGGCGATTTGGATGTCACCACGTTTAAGGGAAACGACTACATTTACCTGCAAATGGAGAATCTGAGGTTTAAAGTCGGTCCGAAAAGTTTCTACCAAACTAATACCGAACAGGCGTATGAATTATATAAGGTAGCACGGGACTTTGCAGGCCTCACCGGTACGGAACTGGTTTACGACTTGTATACCGGAACCGGAACCATTGCCAATTTCGTGGCCGGGAAAGCCCGGAAGGTCATCGGAATAGAGTATGTGCCCGAAGCCATTGAAGATGCCAAAATCAATTCACAAATCAACGGAATCGGCAATACCCTGTTTTTCGCCGGTGACATGAAGGACATCCTGAACAAGGAATTCATCGCGACACACGGCCAACCGGACGTAATCATCACGGATCCTCCAAGAGCCGGCATGCACAAAGACGTCATAGAGACTATCTTGTTTGCTGCACCGCATCGTATCGTCTACGTCAGTTGCAATCCGGCCACACAGGCACGTGATCTAGCTTTGTTGGATTCTCAATACAAAATCATGGGAGTACGCCCCGTGGACATGTTCCCGCATACGCAGCACGTGGAAAACGTGGTCATGCTGGAAAGAAGAGCATAAACACAGAAAATGCCGGAAAGGTTTCAAACTCCAACCATTCCGGCATTTTATATTTATCAGGATTCGGACTTATTCCCCAAAGATTTTCTCCACCACTGCGGCCACACCGTCCTCCTCATTCGAGAGAGTGACATAGTCGGCGGCATCTTTTACGACATCCTGCGCATTGGCCATGGCTACTCCCAAACCTGCAAACTGAATCATGGACAAGTCGTTGAATCCGTCGCCCACAGCCACCATTTCTTCCGGCTTCATGCCCAACTCACCCAATAAAACGGCAAGGCTTCGCGCCTTGTCGATACCATTGGGCACCAATTCCAGAAAAAACGGTTCGGAACGGAATACATTCATCCGCCCTTCCAAATCTTGCTTCATCTTTTGCTCCAGTACGGACAACGGTTCAGGGTCGCCCACAATCAGGCACTTCGGAACAGGAAAATCGAACACTTCCAGGAAATTCGGCACGGTAATGCTGGGCATCCTGTTCAGAAAAGCCTCATGCTGCACGTACGGATTCCCCGCGTCTTCCGATACGATGTATTCGTCCTTGTAGCTCAATATTACGAAACCGTTCTTTTTCGCGCATTCATATAAATAAGGATATACTTTCGGGTCGAGTTCATTCTCATACATCATCTTCTTGGTCTTCCAATCAATGATTTGCCCTCCGTTGTAGGACAGGATATAACCCTCGAAGTCCCCGAGGCGCAGTTCTTCGGCCAATGGGGCGATGCCGTAGGTGGGCCTTCCGGAAGCCAGCACGATCTTCACGCCCGCTTCCTGTGCCCGGATGAGGGTTTCCCTCGTATGCACCGTGATTTCTTTTTTCTTGTTCGTCAAAGTCCCGTCCAAATCCAGGACCAAAATCTTGTATTTCATAAATTCATCAGATTTTCAATGATAATGCAATCCGTTTGCGTTCCTTGTCCACTTGCAGCACGCGCACGTTCACCTGTTGATGGAGCGAAACGACTTCGTTCGGGTCGCTCACATAGCGGTCGGCCAACTGCGAAATATGCACCAAACCTTTCTCGTGCACCCCGATGTCTACGAAACAACCGAAATTCGTAATATTGGAAATGATGCCCGGCAACACCATCCCTTCCTTCAGGTCGTCCATCGTATGTACATTGGGATCGAAAGAAAAGGCCTTTATTTTGCTGCGCGGGTCGCGCCCCGGTTTGTCCAGTTCGCTCATGATGTCGTTCAGCGTAGGAAGGCCGCAATCCTCCGTCGCATACCGTTCCAACGGAATGCTCCGCCGCAATTCCTTGTTGCGGATGAGTTCTTCCACAGAAGCCCCCGCATCCTTGGCCATCCTTTGCACCAAGTCATAACGCTCGGGATGCACGGCTGTATTGTCCAAAGGATTCTCACCTCCCGGAATGCGCAAGAAACCGGCGCACTGCTCAAAGGCTTTCGCCCCCATGCGTTTCACTTTCATCAAATCCCGCCGGGTGGGGAAGGGACCATTTTCCGCGCGGTAGTCCACGATATTCTGTGCCAGTTGCGGCCCCAGACCCGACACGTAAGTCAGCAGTTGGCAACTCGCAGTATTCAAGTTGACTCCCACGGCATTCACGCACGATTCTACCGTACGGTTCAACGTTTCCCGCAGTTTCGTCTGGTCCACGTCGTGCTGGTATTGTCCGACACCGATGGATTTCGGGTCTATCTTCACCAATTCCGCCAACGGGTCCATCAACCTGCGTCCGATGGAAACGGCACCGCGCACCGTCACGTCATATTCCGGGAATTCCTCACGAGCGATTTTGGAAGCCGAATAGATGGAAGCCCCGTCTTCACTCACCACGAACGCTTCTACCGGACGGTCGAAACGGACAGATTGCACGAAGCTCTCCGTCTCGCGACTGGCCGTACCGTTCCCTATGGCTATGGCCTGTATGTCGTACTGTTCCACTAATTTCTGCAACTTCCGTTGCGCCTGTGCATATTCATTACGCGGAGGGTGGGGGTATATCGCTTCGTTATGCAACAAATTCCCTTGGGCATCCAAGCATACCACCTTGCATCCCGTACGGAATCCGGGGTCTAAACCCAACACACGCTTCTGCCCCAAAGGCGGAGCCAAAAGCAGTTGATGAAGATTTTGCGCGAAGACCCTGATGGCCTCATCATCGGCTTTCTGTTTGGAAGCGGCTGCAAATTCCGTTTCGATGGAAGGTTTAATCAAACGCTTATAACTATCTGTCAATGCGGAAGCTACAAGCTTGCTGCATTCACCGTTCCCTTTGACGCACAAACGGTTCAAGCTCTCCACGCAAGCCTCGTCGTCCGGAGAAATAGCCACCTTCAGGATACCTTCCGCCTCTCCGCGTCGCAAAGCCAACAAACGATGAGACGAGCATCGCTTCAACGGTTCGCTGAAATCAAAATAATCACGGTATTTCGCCCCTTCCTCCTCTTTACCTTTCACCACTTTGGAACTGATGACGGCTCCACGGCGGAACTGTTGGCGCACGGAGTTCCGACAACGTTCGTTCTCGTTGAACTGTTCGGCCAGAATATCCGAAGCCTCGGCCAAAGCCTCGGCCGCATCCTTTACTTGCCCGTTCACATAACGTCCGGCCACTTCGCGTATGTGCGCCTCACGCTGCATGGCGATAATCACGGCCAAGGGTTCCAGTCCTTTCTGCCGGGCTATCTCGGCACGCGTACGACGTTTCGGTTTATAAGGCAAATAGATGTCTTCCAATTCCGTAGCGTCCCAACAAGCCTCGATTCTACGTTTCAGTTCATCGGTCAACTTGTCTTGCGCCTCGATGGAAGCCAATATCGTTTCCTTTCGTTTGCCCGTCTCGACCAATTTGTCATACACTCTTTTGATTTCTCCGATTTGCACTTCATCCAGCCCTCCGGTCATCTCCTTACGGTAACGGCTGATAAAAGGGATGGTAGCCCCTCCCTCCAATAAATCCAAGGTGCGTGCCACTTGTCTTTCGGCAATGGAAAGGGTAGCGGCAACCATCTTGCTCAATTCCGGTTGCATAAAAATAAGATAAAAATTATTCTTCACGAGCCGCACGCAATATCAGCGTGGTAGCCCCGATAGTGACTATGCTGCCGTCTTCCAGTCTCACACGGTCATAGTCCGTCAATATGTCATTCATATAAAAAGTGCCGGTATTGCTCGGCGCGTCACGCAAGGTGTACACCAGACGACCGTTCTTATCCCGCTTCACATTGATAATGCAATGCTTGGTGTCCACACTGGGGTCTACTGTCTCAATGGGGGTAGAAATGGCAGTCCCTTTCACGTACCTTCCGATTACGTTGTCGCCCAACTTCAGCGGAAGCACCTGCTTATAGTGGAAGACGTTCTCCACCACAACGATGCTGCCGTATGCGTCATCGTTCTCGTTCTCGTCCACAGTCTCTTCCTTACGTGTAGCCCGCAACTTGGATGCCCCGATGCGTATGCCGAACTGCTTGCGGCATTCCGGACATTCGAAAACAAGCGACTGCCCGTCTTCATACTGGGTTTCGTCAAAAGTGATGTAATGATCACATTTAGGACAGCGTACTCTCTTCATTCCTTGTATTCCTTACTTGATATGATAAACCCATGCAGACGCAAACTCTTCCGACCGGTCACTCAAAGCGTTCATCTTGGCATGCGCTTCTGCCTCGGATGCAAATCCGGGGAATACCACACGCACCATATTTCCTTTTTTATATACTTGCGCCTCTTTGTAACCTTCCTTATGAAGCCGTTCAACATAACTCTCTGCGTTCTTTTCCGAAATGGCACTAGCCACCACAACGCAATAACCGCTTTTCACTGCCGCCGCGTCCTCCGTCTTTTGGACGGGTTCCGGTCGGGCAACGGCCGTTCCCGCGCCTTCCACATCCGTTTCCGTATCCTTGGCCCGTATCTCTTCGGGCTTGCCGAAAGCCTCGGGTACGGTTTCCTGTACCGCAGGCATCCACATCAGACGGGCGAAATCAGCTTGGTTCGCGGAAGACACTCCCGTGTTCTTGGCATCGGGAGACATCAGGAAAAACAAGAGCACCACGGCAGCCACGGCAGCAATGTTTTGCAGCCACACCGTCTTCAGCCGGATGGTGATTTCGCCGCGTGCCACAGGCTCGCTTTCGGTTTCAGCCGCTTCGGGCTTTCTTTCGGGAACCGTACGCGACACCTCGACGGCCAATGACGCTTCCACCGTTTTTTCCGCTTGCAAAGGTTCGAACAGCAAGGCATCCAAACCATAATAAGCCGGACAGACCGTACCGGCCTGACAAGGTGAAAACTCCACATTGTTCCGCTCATCCAACATCAATACCCCGATGCTCCCAAGGTCGTACGTGCCCGTCTCCCACAATTCCTGTTGCAGGTCGCGGATCTGTTCCCCGAGCATGGCTCTCGCCTCGGTGTCGGAACAATCGTATGCTTCCACGTATGAACGAACCAACAATCCGTCGTCGGCCTTCAAACGTTCGTTGAACCCCACCGTACGGATAGGAGGTAAAAACAGATTTTCTTCTTCCACGTATTTGGCCGGAGCATTGCAAGTCACGAATCCCCCGATTTGCGGAACCACCACACAATCGTGATCCAGCAACAATATCTCGATATGTTTTACTAACTCTTTCACACTACAAATTTACGGCTTTCCCGTGGACATTGCTAATTTTTGCAGAAAAAGTTATCAAATATTTCAGCTTGTATTGTTGATAGCTCTATTTTTCATTACTTTTGCCTACAGTTAAAGCAACGAAAATATGAATATAGCGATTGTAGGCAGCGGCTACGTAGGTTTGGTAACCGGTGCATGTTTTGCCGAGATAGGGGTCAATGTCACTTGCGTGGACGTGGACCGGAATAAAATTGAAAAGCTCAAACAAGGTGAAATTCCTATTTACGAACCGGGCCTGAAGGAGTTGGTCCAGAAGAATCAAAAAGCAGGGCGGTTGGACTTCACCACTTCACTCGAAAGCGTGCTCGACAAGGTGCAGGTGATATTCAGTGCCGTGGGAACTCCCCCCGACGAAGACGGAAGCGCGGACTTGAAATACGTCCTACAAGTTGCTCGAACAATCGGAAGATATATGACTGATTACAAGTTGGTTGTCACCAAGAGTACCGTTCCCGTCGGTACGGCGCAGAAAGTACGCCACGCCATTCAGGAAGAGTTGGACGAACGGGGAATCGACATCGCTTTCGATGTGGCCTCCAATCCGGAATTCCTGAAAGAAGGCAACGCCATCAGCGATTTCATGAGCCCGGACCGCGTGGTGGTAGGCGTGGAGTCTGAAAAAGCCAAGGAACTGATGACCAAACTCTACAAACCTTTTCTTATCAACAATTTCCGAGTGATATTCATGGACATTCCCTCTGCCGAGATGACGAAATACGCCGCTAACTCCATGTTGGCCACACGCATCTCATTCATGAACGACATCGCCAATTTGTGTGAACGCGTGGGAGCGGATGTCAACATGGTGCGCAACGGCATCGGGGCCGACACCCGCATCGGCCGCAAGTTCCTGTATGCCGGATGCGGCTACGGAGGCTCTTGTTTTCCCAAAGACGTGAAGGCACTCATCAAAACGGCCGAGCAGAACGGCTACGAAATGACGGTACTGAAAGCCGTAGAGGCCGTGAACGAACGCCAGAAGTCCATCCTCTTCCACAAGCTGGACACGGCATGGCAACATGAGTTGGCTGGCAAGACCGTCACATTGTGGGGACTGGCTTTCAAGCCTGAGACGGACGACATGCGCGAAGCACCGTCCCTCGTTCTTATCCGGAAATTACTGGAAGCCGGATGCACGGTTCGTGTCTACGACCCGGAAGCCATGGATGAATGCCGCCGCCGTTTGGGCGATGCAGTCATTTATGCCCGCGACATGTACGAAGCGGCATTGGATGCCGACGCGCTGCTTTTGGTAACCGAATGGAAGGAATTCCGCCTGCCGGCTTGGGGCGTGCTGAAGAAGACGATGAGCGGACGGCTCATCATCGACGGGCGCAACGTATATGATGCTGACGAAGTACGCGAAGCCGGATTTGAATACCATTGTATCGGAAAGTAATGAAATGGATACATCATATTATATACAGTAGTCTTTTAGTGTCCGTGGCAGCATGGACAAGTTGCGGCACAAGGGACAACCGTACTCCAAGCGGGGATACTCCCGAACCGGAAGACCAGGAGGCCAAAAAAGCTTTGCAGGGAATCTGGATCGACCAGGAGACCGAGACCGTTTCGTTCTGCGCCAAAGGGGACACCATCTATTACCCCGATACGGCCAACGTACCGGTACGTTTTTTTATCCGTAAGGACACTTTGTTTTTGGCCGGAGGAGGCGATACGACCGCTTATCCCATAGACAAGAGGGGAAATCACCTTTTCCACTTCCATTCGGCCACGGGCGACGTCGTGAAGCTCGTCCGATCGGAAGACCCGAACGACAGTATCTATTTCATCCATCGGCAAGCCGCCACGCTCACCTACAATGAAGTAGTAAAAAAAGACACAGTAGTGTTCCATGGCGGCGAGCGTTACCACTGCTATGTCTACGTCAACCCCTCGCGCTTGAAAGTATACAAGACAAGTTATACGGACGAGGGTATCGCCGTGGAAAATGTGTACTACGACAACGTGATTCACATCTGCGTGTACAAAGGAAAGGTGTGTTTGTTTTCACGGGACTATACTCGGAAAAGCTTCACCGGGCTCGTACCCAGCGGCTTCCTGAATCAGGCCATCCTGTCGAACATGGTATTTTCCGAAGCCGGTCCGCGCGGATGCCATTTCAATGCCACGGTATGTATTCCCGACGATGCCAGTTGTTATATGGTCAATATCTGTATAGGATACGACGGCAAGCCGACGATGGAACTTCTCGAGTATTAACCCCTGCCACACCATCATGAACAGAGCACACAAGATTTTAAGCGTCCTTTTATTGGGGAGCTATGGTTTGGGCATTCAATTACTGGATGCCCAAACCGTTTCCGGAAGAATCACGGACCGGGAATCCAGCCCGGTAACAGGGGCTGCGGTAGTACTGCAGACTCCGGATTCCATATTCGTCAGTGCCGCCGTATCGGATGCCGACGGCCATTTCACCCTGTCGGCCCAACCGGAGCAGTATCGCCTGATTGTACAACACCTCTTATATCGTTCACGAACCGTAAACGGAACGGGAAAGGATGTAGGGACCATCGTACTGCAACCGGCTGACCGCACCATCGGTGAGGTTGTGATCAAAGCCGAGCGCCCCATAGTAAGAGTGGAAGAGGGGAGGTTGAACTATGATTTGGAACAAATCGTCCGGGATAAAGTCGTCAACAACACCTACGAGGCCTTGCAGAGGTTGCCCGGCGTGCAAGAGATAGGAGGCAAATTGACCTTGGCCGGTGCTGGAGATGTCACGGTCATCCTGAACGGCAAACCTACTACGATGGATGCGGGACAGTTGGAGACCCTTTTGCGGAATACTCCGGTCAGCCGTGTGGAGAAAGTGGAGGTCATGTATAGTACTCCGCCACAATATCACGTAAGAGGAGCTTCCCTGAACGTCGTTCTGAAACGTCCCAACGACTATTCCTTTCAGGGCGAAGTCAATGCCAGTTATGACAACTGCTACTTCAATGCGGGCAATGCCACCGGGAATTTCCGTTTCTCAACCCCGAAACTGGCATTGGATGCCATGTACGGCATAGACCGTGTACACACGATGCAATATTACAACTTGTTTTCACGGCACACCCTGGACGAACAGGTATATTCCATAGAAGAAAACGAACAACTTCGCAACAAAGCTTACAGGCATAACATGCGGGTAGCCGGAGAATACCACTTCAACGAGAACAGCAGCATAGACTTGGCTTACACCGGCAAATACATGCCGAATATACAAGAGGACGCGCAAACGACAGGAAATTTCCAAACCAGTGACATAGACGGCCGTCGCGAAGCCCAGATGCACAACATCGCATTGCACCTCCGTTCGGGATTCGGTCTGGATGCCGGTGGGGACTATACGCACTATACGACCGACAACCGGCGGTGGATGCACGCCGAGTATGCCGACGGCAACCGGAACCGTTTCACCTTGGCTGGCGGGCAACGGATAGACCGCTACAACGTGTATGCCGACCAAAAACACAAACTGTCCCAAGGATGGAATCTGGGATATGGCGTCTCTTATACCCAAACCCATAACCATGACTTCCAAACCTACACCGAGGTGGAAGGCGACATCGCCACTCCCTCTACGGACTCCAAGTTAAAAGAACAGACCGCGGACTTCTACATATCGTTGGGAAAAGATTACCCCAGTGGAATATCATGGTCGGTATCGGGCACTGGGGAGTACTACTCCATCGGCAATTACCGCAAATGGGCTTTCTACCCTCAGGCTTCCCTCACTTACATGAAGACTCCCGAACACATCCTGCAACTCTCGCTCTCCACCCAAAAGACTTATCCGGGATATTGGGAAATGCAGTCTTCCGTCAGCTACATCAACGGATATTCCGAAATATGGGGCACACCCGGATTGCGCCCACAGACAAACTACAGATTGAATGCCAATTACGTAGTGAAGCAAAAGTATGTTTTCGGCGCATACTTCTCCCACACCCAAGACCAGTTCATGCAAACGGCCTATCAGTCCACAGAACGGTTGGCCATGATTTACAAGATGATGAACTGGAACTACACGCAGTACGTAGGTCTCATGGCCACGGTGCCGTTCCGGGTCGGAACGTGGTGGGATTCCCGTTGGGTAGCGGTGGAACAATACGCGCGCCACCGTTGCGACGACTTTTTCGACCTTCCTTTCGACCGGAAAAAGTGGATTTTGCAGTGCCAATGGGACAACACGTTCAAGCTGAACAAGAATCTGGCTTTCGAATTGCGCGGATTCATGCAGACTCCGGCCATACAAGGCACATACGACCTGAAAATGGTGGGTACGGTAGATGCCGGGGTGAAATGGACCTTTGCCGGAGACAAAGCCACACTCTCTGCCCGTTGCAGCGACATATTCAATACAAGTATGCCGGAATGTAACCTACGTTACGGAGGTCAGGACGTGAGAATGGAAAACTCTTTTTACCTAAGAACGTTCACCCTGAACTTCAGTTTCCGTTTCGGAGGATATAAGAAAAAGGAAATCAAGGAAGTGGATACTTCCCGGTTCAGGCATTGAGCGTACGTCCGTTCTGTATGTTTTTCAGAATATCCGGTGATCCTCTCCACACACCTTCCTCAAAGCATAAAATCAATCGGCTGAGAATGAAAAATCGTTTGCCGCAGAACGGAAAATCGTTCTCAGCCGATTGATTTTTCAATCTCAGGAGATTGATTTTGCAATTATAAGCATCTATTACACAAAGGTTTATAGAATCATAATTTTAGAAGAAGAACAAAAAAACACGAGGCCATGGCTGTAAAGAAAAACAATAAGAGGGAAAAGAAAAGGAAAAGAATGAGACCGAAATTTGGCCATTGGAATAATTTTGCTTAACTTGCCTCGGTAATTCATAAACAAAACAGGAAACTATGAAAAAAATCTTGCAAGAATTCAAGCAATTTGCCATGCGTGGCAATGTGGTGGACATGGCGGTCGGTATCATTATCGGCGGTGCCTTCGGTAAAATCGTTTCTTCGGTAGTGGCGGACATCATCATGCCTCCCGTAGGTTTGCTCATCGGCGGAGTGAATTTCTCCGACCTGAAAATCACATTGAAAGAGGCAGTCATGAAGGGCGGGGCAGAGGTGACGCCGGCCGTCACGCTGAATTACGGTAATTTTATCCAGACCACGCTGGACTTCATCATCATTGCACTGGCCATCTTCCTTTTGGTAAAGGGTATGAACGCCCTTAACAAAAAGAAGAAAGAGGAACCGAAAGCTCCGGCTGCTCCTCCGGCCGACATCCAACTGCTCACGGAAATCAGAGACTTACTGAAAAAAGAGAAATAAAAAACCGTCCGTTTGTCTTCGCGATGAAGCAAACGGACGGTTTGTCTTTTTTATGCGGAAAAGGTGCTGAACCCATCTGGAAGCGTTTCCAGTCGCAATCATCCTTCCCGAAAAGGGTAATTGTCGAAAGTTTAAGAAAGACTTAAAATTCAATCGGAAGCTTTCTTTTCTTGGGGTTGCTTCGCTTTCTTGTCCCGATTTGCAGTGCTTCTTCTGCTATTTGCATTCGGGCGGGCTTTCTTTTGTGATTGTCCCTCCTTGCTTTGATTTTTATTTCTTCTTTTATAACCGTTTCTATGCCCCTGATTCCTACGTCCGCCATATCCTTTCTCGCCGCCTTCTTTCGGCCGATAGGCCGGGCCTTCTCCAAGCCCTTCCGGCAGGGGACGTTTTTCTATTTCGGTTTCAAGGAAATGCTCAATGGAAGCAAAACGTTGCTGGTCTTTCTCGCTCACCAAGGTTATAGCCTCTCCGTCGTTGTTGGCACGGGCCGTACGGCCGATACGGTGCACATAATCTTCGGCATCGTGAGGCACATCGAAATTGATGACCAACTGGATGTCGTCGATGTCGATGCCGCGCGCCACGATGTCCGTAGCCACCAGCACGTCGATTTGTTGGGCTTTGAACTTATACATCACTTCGTCACGCTCCTGTTGTTCCAAATCCGAGTGCATGGCACCGACCTTAAATCCGGCACGCCCTAAAGCAATGGCCATATCTTTCACCTTCAACTTGGAAGACGCAAAGATAATCACGCGGTGCGGAGGCCGCTCGGCAAACAGCTTTTTGACTAACGACACCTTTTGTGCCTCATAGCATACGTAAGCCGACTGCACGATCTTGTCGGCCGGCTTCGATACGGCCAGTTTCACTTCTACCGGATCGCGCAAAATGGTGCGTGCCAAGTCTTGAATCTTCCGGGGCATCGTGGCCGAAAACATGATGGTCTGCCTTTCTTGAGGCAAATACTTGACAATCTGCATGATGTCGTCGCTGAACCCCATGTCCAGCATACGGTCCGCCTCATCCAATACAAAGAAAGACACTTTCGACAAATCCACGTTGCCTAAACTCAAATGACTGATCAAACGCCCCGGCGTGGCGATAATCACATCTGCTCCCATAGCCAATCCGCGTTTCTCCTGCTCATAACGTATCCCGTCGTTTCCGCCATATACTGCCACGCTCGACACGTTCATGTAATAGGAAAACCCCTCCATAGCCTGGTCTATTTGCTGGGCCAGTTCCCGGGTAGGGGACATGATGATACAATTAATGGCTTTTTCGGGATAACCGCCATCGCTCAGTTTACTCAATATGGGAAGCAGGAAAGCCGCAGTCTTACCCGTCCCCGTCTGTGCCACGCCGATCATGTCACGCCCCTCGAGTATCACGGGGATGGCATGTTCCTGAATAGGCGTACACTCGGTAAAATTCATATCGTCCAAGGCATCGAGCACTTGGTCGCTTAAGTCTAAATCGTAAAAATCCACTGTTCTAATTTGTGTTTAAATCCTACATCCACTCTACTGCGGTGCCTTTTTATAAAGGAAAAACGCAATAAAGGCAAATATTATATTGGGCAGCCACGCCGCCAAAGCCGGCGGCCAGTCTGCATTGATGGCAAAAGTAGACGACACGGTCTGGAACAAAATATAGGAAGCACTCAAAGCCAATCCTATACCCAAATACAGTCCCATACCGCCTTTCCGCTTCCGCGCCGAAAGGGAAAGACCGATAATCGTCAGAATAAACGAAGCAAAGGGAGTGGCAAACCGTTTCTGATACTCCACCTCGAACGGTTTCACATTGCCCGAGCCACGGGCACGCTGCTTGACGATATATTCTTTCAGTTCCGGACTGGTCAAGGTTTCCTGTTGGTTTCGTGTCAACAAGAAATCCGACGGTTCCATGGCGATGATGGAATCTATCCTCGAACCATGGGAAATGTATTCACGCATGCCTTTCAGTTCGCGGAGCGTGTAATTGTTGATTCGCCAATGGTAACGCTCGTCCGACAGCGTGTCGTAAGACACCGAAGCCGCCGTAAGGTGCGACACAAGCTTCTTGTTCACAAACTTATCCAACGAAAAATGATAACCGGTCTTGGTGCGTCCGTCGAAATGTTCGATAAACGCAATGACCCCCGTGTCGACCTGTAATTGCACATTCTGGGCAAACTCCGTCTTTTTCTTCTTTTTGTATATGTTCTCAAAGTTGAGCCGCGTGACGCTTCCCTTAGGAATGACGTAGGCTCCCAACAGGAAAGTCATCACTGCAATGATGGCAGCCGAAATCATATAGGGACGCATCAGACGCTTGAAGCTCATCCCGGCGGCCATCATGGCGATAATCTCCGAATTCTCTGCCAGTTTGGAGGTGAAGAATATCACTGAGATAAACACGAACAGCGGACTGAACAAGTTGGAAAAATAGGGGACGAAGTTGGCGTAGTACTCGAAAATGATACCTTTCCACGGGGCATGGTTGGTCGTAAACTTATCGATATTCTCATTGAAGTCGAACACCACGGCAATGGAAATAATCAATGCGATGGAAAAGAAATATGTACCCAGAAACTTCTTGATAAGATACATATCCAACTTGGAAATGAGACGTTTATACCACTTCATATACAGTCCTTCTTTAATTATAGCCGTGCGGCCACCCGTTTTACCATCGAGGCCTTCCAAGAAGCGAAATCCCCGGTTATGATATGGCGGCGTGCCTCACGTGTCAACCACAAATAGAAAGCCAGATTATGGATGGAGGCGATTTGCAGCGCCAACAATTCCTGAGCTTTGAAAAGGTGATGCAGGTAGGCTTTGCTGTATGCCTTGTCTACATAAGAGGTACCGTCCGGATCCAAAGGCGAAAAGTCGTCTTCCCATTTCTTATTACGCAGGTTCATAATACCATTCTGTGTGAACAGCATGGCATTACGCCCGTTACGCGTAGGCATCACGCAGTCGAACATGTCGACTCCACGCTCTATGCCTTCAAGGATATTCACCGGCGTGCCGACCCCCATCAGATAACGTGGCTTGTCTTTCGGCAAGATTCCGTTGACGACCTCAATCATTTCGTACATCACCTCCGCCGGTTCGCCTACTGCCAATCCGCCGATGGCATTGCCATCGGCCTCCTTTGACGCCACGAACTCGGCCGACTGGATACGCAAGTCTTTATAAGTACAGCCCTGTACGATGGGAAAGAGCGATTGCTGGTAACCGTATCGGGGTTCTGTCTCATCAAAACGACGAATACAGCGGTCCAACCAACGGTGGGTCAGCCCCAAACTTTTCTTCGCGTATGCGTAATCGGATGTGCCCGGCGGACATTCATCGAATGCCATCATGATGTCCGCCCCGATGGCACGCTCGATGTCCATGACTTTCTCGGGCGTGAAGATATGCTTTGAACCGTCGATATGCGAACGGAATTCGCACCCTTCCTCCCGTAATTTACGGATACCGGTCAACGAAAAGACTTGGAAGCCTCCACTATCGGTCAGAATAGGACCGTTGAAACTGTTGAACTTATGCAAACCTCCCGCTTTGCCCAGTATTTCAATTCCGGGACGCAAGTACAAATGATAGGTATTCCCCAAAATGATTTGTGCCTTGATATCTTCCTTCAATTCCCACGGATGGACAGCCTTGACCGAACCCACCGTACCCACCGGCATGAAAACAGGAGTCTCTATCGGGCCATGGTCTGTGGTCAACACCCCGGCCCGTGCCGACGTAAGGGTGTCTGTATGTTGGAGTTCAAACTTCATTTCGTTTCGTTCTTAGGCTCATCGAAAGTAAACTCGATGGCATTTTTTACTTTTTCGTCCAGCAAAGCGAAATTCAAGACCTCGGACACATCGTTCACATAATGGAACGACAGCCCTTTGAGATACATTTCCGGTATCTCCTCTATGTTCTTGCGGTTTTCCTCACACATAACGATATCTTTGATGCCTGCACGTTTTGCTGCCAAGATTTTCTCCTTAATGCCTCCCACGGGCAGCACTTTCCCCCGTAATGTAATCTCACCTGTCATGGCCAGATTCGGGCGAACCTTGCGTTGGGTCAATGCCGAAGCTATAGAAGTGGCCATCGTGATACCGGCCGATGGTCCGTCTTTGGGCACGGCTCCTTCGGGCACGTGCACATGGATATTCCACAGGTCGAAAATCCGCGCATCAATATGTAAATGGTCAGCATGCGCCTTGATGTACTCCAATGCCAACACCGCCGACTCTTTCATTACGTCGCCCAAATTTCCTGTAAGCGTCAGCTTACTTCCCTTTCCCTTACTCAGACTGGTTTCTATAAAGAGGATTTCTCCTCCAACGGAGGTCCATGCCAATCCGGTTACCACACCGGCATAGCCATTGCCCTGGTATTTGTCGCGAGTATATAAGGGTTTGCCCAACAAGCGTTCCACATCGGCCATTTTCACGTCCGTACAGGAGAAAATGCCGTTTCGGGCGTATTCCAATGCCATCTTACGGAACACCTTATTTATTTGTTTTTCCAATCCCCGCACGCCGGACTCACGGGTGTAGTTCTCTATAATGTACTCCAATGCCGGCTTGCTGATTTTGATTTCCGACCGGTCGGCCAAACCATTGTTTTCCTTTTCCTTGGGCACCAAATGACGTTTAGCAATCTCTACCTTCTCTTCCGTAATATAGCCGCTCACTTCTATCAGTTCCATGCGGTCGAGCAAGGGGCGGGGTATAGTACCGATATTATTCGCAGTCGCAATAAACATGACCTTGGACAAATCGTAGTCTACATCCAGAAAATTATCATGGAAAGCACTGTTCTGTTCCGGGTCGAGTACTTCCAACAGAGCAGAAGAAGGGTCGCCATTCACTGTATTCTGGGTCACTTTGTCTATCTCATCTAAAATGAACACCGGATTGGAAGAGCCTGCCTTTATCATACTTTTTATAATGCGCCCGGGCATAGCTCCGATATACGTGCGGCGGTGCCCCCGGATTTCAGCCTCGTCATGCAATCCGCCCAAAGACATACGGATATATTTCCGCTTCAAAGCCGAGGCGATACTCTTGCCCAAAGAGGTCTTGCCGACACCCGGAGGACCATACAGACAGATTATCGGAGATTTTCGGTCGCCTCTTAACTGCAATACGGCCAAGTGCTCCAAGATGCGTTCTTTTACTTTCTCCAGCCCGTAATGGTCTTTGTTCAAAACTCTTTCTGCATTCTTCAAGCTCAAATTATCTTCCGTATAAGTCTGCCAAGGCAAACTCAACATCGTCTGCAAATAATTGAGTTGGACATTATAGTCCGGACTTTGGGGATTCAAGCGTTCAAGCTTGTCCACTTCCCGATGAAAAGTCTTGGCAACGTCTTCCGGCCATTTCTTTTTTTTGGCCTGCATACGTAAATCGTGCAAGTCCTGATCCTGCGGCGTACCGCCAAGTTCATCCTGTATGTTTTTGATTTGTTGTTGCAAAAAGTACTCACGTTGCTGCATGTCCAAATCTTCCCGGGTCTTACGCTGAATCTCAGCCCGAAGTTCCGAGTATTGGATTTCCTTGTTCAGCAGCTTGAGTAAGTTGACCGTACGCAAATCCAATGCGCCCTCCCTCAACAACTCCATCTTGCGGACAATAGGGAAAGGGAAATTGGCACATACAAAGTTCACCAAAAACATATTGTTGCTCACGTTTTTCACCGCGAACATGGATTCCTTCGGTATCTGGTCACTCATCTGAATATACTGCATCGTACGTTCGCGACAAGCTTCTACCAAAATTTCAAACTCTTTGTTATTCTTCACAGGAAGTGTGTCTTCCAACTTCTCTACCATACCGGTAAGATAAGGCTGGTCGGACACAATACCTTTCAAATCGAAACGACTCATACCTTGTAAGATAACAGTGGTAGACCGATCTGGCAATTCAAGAATACGAATAATCTTTGCCATCGTCCCGATGTGATACAAATCATCAAACCCCGGATTCTCTGTCTCCGGACTCAACTGACAGACTACGCCGATGTTCAATTTATTTTTATCTGCGGCTTTCGCCAAACGAAGAGAAGACTTCCGTCCCACTGCCACAGGCATCACCACACCTGGGAATAATACCATGTTGCGCAACGGCAAAATCGGTAATGTGGCCTCCATTTCCACGTCGAAAACACTGGATTCATCTCCTTCAAAATCTGCAACCAATGAAAATGGATTCTGATTATCGTCAATATGCATATTAAAAATCTTAAATGATTTGGTGAACAAAACTTTTTTCACAAAACGTGGCAAAGATACAAAAAAAGAGTGTACTCTACGTATGATATACAGTGGAAATAACAAATATTTGCTACTTTTGCAAGCAAAACGAAGGATAGACTCTAAGATTACACCCGAATTTTATGGCAAAAACTCATTTCGACTTTAAGAAGTTCACAATTTATCACGACAAATGTGCCATGAAGGTTGGTACGGATGGAGTACTGCTGGGCGCATGGACGGAAGTTTGTCCCGATTCCAAATATATCCTCGACATCGGCACAGGTTCCGGATTGATAGCCATCATGTTAGCTCAAAAGTGCAACGCATACATCATAGGAATAGACATAGACGAGGAAGCAGTAAACCAAGCCACAGATAACGGGAAAAAGACACCTTGGTCACAACGTCTGCATTTTGAAGTAGAAAATGCTCTCACTTACATTCCTCAGAAAAAGTTTGACCTGATAACATGTAACCCGCCGTTTTTCACGAATTCACTGCAATGCCCCGGAGAAAAACGTAACTATGCACGCCATAGTGACGCTCTTCCTTTCGATGCACTCATCGCTAACGCATATACATGGTTGAACGACGGAACTTGTCTCAACGTCGTCCTCCCTGCATCGTCAGCCGATGCTTTCATACAAATGGCGTGGGAGAGGGGACTCAATCTCCACAAAAGATGTATGATACACAGTTTGCCTGAGAGTATGCCTAAAAGAGCCTTATTGAGCTTTAAAAAAGGAAGTACGCCTTACCCTCAAACCACACGGCTCATGATCAGAGACAGGAATGGTATTTACACGGAAGAATACAAAAGGCTCACAGAAGAATATTACATACATTTTTGATTATAATTTCAGGCGTCTCATGACTTCTTTGTTAAAGCTGTCTATACGCCGGATATTTCGATTACGTACGCTTATACTCAAAGAAATCAGTTCGTCATATAATTCTGAAACAACCCGCCCAAACGCAGTGTCTGAGGCTTGTTGAGTATTCACAATCATATTCAAACCTTTTTGTATCAATTGTACGTCAATATCCGTCCCGGCCGACATGGGATCGCCATCAAAATGAATCACTCCAGGATGTTCACGATGAATATGGATGTTTTTGCATCGGAATGTCTTGATTTTATTATTCTGCAACAATGTCCTATTGAACAACTGGACAGCAATTTGAGGGGCTTCCAGAACCGTAAAAGGCTCCATTATCGTTACATCCATAAGACCGTCCGACATGGAAGCGTGAGGAGCAATATATGCATTATTCCCATATTGGGATGCATTGGCACAAGCAATCAGGAACGCCTTATACTTGGACGTTTCTCCTTCTATCTCAATCTCGTACGTATCCGGCTTATATTTCAAACCTTCCCGAAGCGTGTTCTCCAAATAAGTCAATACTCCGCGTTTCTCCGAATGAGCGAATTTGGAACTTACAAAAGCATCAAATCCCACACCGCATGTACAAAAAAAAGGGACATCATTTATCTTCCCATAATCCAGACACTCGATATCAAAACGATTAAGTACCTTAATGGAACCAAGCGGATCCATGGGAATGCGTAAATGACGTGCCAATCCGTTTCCCGAGCCACAAGGAATGACACCGAAGGCCACGGACGTATGTACTAAGGAACGGGCTATTTCATTGACCGTACCGTCGCCCCCAATAGCCACAACCGCATCACAACCTTTTTCAACATGCTCCTGTGCCAATAAAGTAGCATGTCCGGCATATTCGGTCCGGGCTATCTGATAGTTGAATTTATCTTGATCCAAATGCTGAGAAATCAGTTCTATGATATTGTCCTTACTTTGGGTTCCAGATATAGGATTTATAATAAAAACGATGCTCCTCTTTGCCATATTGCTTCTTAAATCGGGAACAAAGATAAGGATAAAAAATGAGAAATACAGCGTCTGACTTCACGGCTTACAAGAACATTAAAAAGATTTTTTATGATTAAAGGCTATTTAAAAGGATGTTTTTATTAACTTTGCAAAGTTTTTTAATTACGAACTTATTAAAATGGGCTTATTACAAGACAAATTAGCTAAATATGACGAGCCACAAAAGTACATGGCTGAAGGCATATACCCTTATTTCCGCGAAATAGAAGGCAAACAAGGTACCGAAGTTCTTATGGGTGGCCATCGCGTACTCATGTTTGGTTCTAATGCTTATACAGGTCTGACGGGCGACGACCGCGTCATAGAGGCTGGCGTGGCTGCTATGCGTAAATATGGTTCTGGTTGTGCCGGTTCACGATTCCTCAACGGAACATTGGACATACACGTTCAACTTGAAAAAGAATTGGCAGCTTTTGTAGGTAAAGAAGAAGCTCTCTGTTTCGCGACTGGCTTTACAGTTAACTCCGGTGTCATTCCTTGTTTGACAGGACGGGGCGACTATATCATTTGCGACGACCGAGACCACGCTTCCATTGTAGATGGCAAACGTTTGTCTTTCTCTCAAAACTTGAAGTACAAGCACAATGATATGGCAGACCTGGAGAAGCAATTACAAAAATGCAATCCGGATGCTATCAAATTAATCATCGTAGACGGAGTCTTTTCAATGGAAGGAGATTTAGCCAACCTTCCCGAAATTGTGCGACTGAAACATAAATATAACGCTTCCATTATGGTAGACGAGGCTCACGGCCTTGGTGTTTTTGGCAAGCAGGGTAGAGGAGTATGCGACTATTTCGGCTTGACGGATGAGGTAGACTTGATAATGGGAACATTCAGTAAGTCTTTGGCTTCAATCGGAGGTTTTATTGCAGCAGACAAAAGCATCATCAATTGGCTGAAGCATAATACGCGTACCTATATATTCAGTGCATCAGCCACACCGGCCGCTACGGCTTCAGCGTTAGAAGCCCTGCATATTCTTCAGCAAGAACCGGAGCGCTTGGAAAATTTATGGAACGTAACGAATTATGCTTTAAAACGTTTTCGTGAATCAGGATTTGAGATAGGTGCCACAGAATCTCCAATCATTCCACTTTACGTCCGTGATACGGAAAAAACATTCATGGTTACGAAATTGGCTTTTGACGAAGGAGTTTTCATTAATCCTGTGATTCCGCCTGCATGTGCGCCTCAAGATACCTTAGTTCGTTTCGCCCTGATGGCTAACCATACGCACGAACAAGTGGATGAAGCGATTCAGAAACTTACAAAAGTATTCAAGCAGTTAGAGCTACTCTAAACAGCAAAATAAAACACGAAATAAAGAAAAGGAAAGAAAGCCGAAGAGGATTTTGGCTTTTTTTCCTTTTTTTCCTGACTTTGACAGCCTAAAAATCGCATCTTTCTTACGCTTTGATAATCAATACGTTATAAAAATGGTTGATTTTTCAGGGTGAATCGCATCACCTTTTCTTATCTTTGTGACATGTTTATCCGCAGGCGCAAGAACAAATCAGGTACGACAAGCGTGGTGGTT